>Ga0209570_1000074_pt1 | contig 262951 bp, 235 predicted proteins | sample EBPBio172007_DNA_FD_185861 | JGI IMG/M metagenome (GOLD analysis project Ga0209570, IMG submission 185861) | Wastewater treatment Type I Accumulibacter community from EBPR Bioreactor in Madison, WI, USA - Reactor 1_9/17/2007_ DNA (SPAdes)... | ecosystem: Engineered > Bioreactor > EBPR >... | reverse complement strand
CCTGGGAGAGTAGAACGTTGCTGGTTTGTTCCAAGGTAGCTCAACGGTGGAGCACTCGGCTGTTAACCGATAGGCTGAGGGTTCGAATCCCTCCCTTGGAGCCATTTATAATTCTAGGCCCCTTGGTCAAGCGGTCAAGACACCGCCCTTTCACGGCGGTAACAGGGGTTCGATTCCCCTAGGGGTCACCAATATGGAAGTTTAGCTCAGCTGGGAGAGCATCTGCCTTACAAGCAGAGGGTCATAGGTTCGATCCCTATAACTTCCACCATTTTTGCGGAAGTGGCTCAGTGGTAGAGCATCGCCTTGCCAAGGCGAGGGTCGCGAGTTCGAATCTCGTCTTCCGCTCCAATGTTATTGCGGGTGTAGCTCAATGGTAGAGCCCCAGCCTTCCAAGCTGGTTGTGAGAGTTCGATTCTCTTCACCCGCTCCAAATTATGATCCATTAGCTCAGTCGGTAGAGCACCTGACTTTTAATCAGGGTGTCCCGCGTTCGAGTCGCGGATGGATCACCATGGCGGCGTAGCCAAGTGGTAAGGCACAGGTCTGCAAAACCTTTATTCACCAGTTCAAATCTGGTCGCCGCCTCCAGCTTCAAAATGCGCGCTCATAGCTCAATTGGATAGAGTGTCTGACTACGAATCAGAAGGTTAGGGGTTCGAATCCCTTTGGGCGCGCCATTACATTTTCATAGTGATAAGCATCATCAAAGCACCATTTACAGACGTGCGGGTATGGCGGAATTGGCAGACGCGCTAGACTTAGGATCTAGTGACTAGTTCGTGGGGGTTCAAGTCCCTCTACCCGCACCAACAATTTTTTGAAAAAAAATTGCCCGACATTGGAAATCCGTAGGATTTCTAGGAGGGTATTTGTAAGTTTTAGCATCCAAATGAATTCCATATGCGGAAGTGGCTCAGTGGTAGAGCATCGCCTTGCCAAGGCGAGGGTCGCGAGTTCGAATCTCGTCTTCCGCTCCATTTAAAAGTGAACGTATTGACATATGTTCACTTTTTCTATTTAATGAAACTAAGACGATTGCATAAAGGAGCGCATCATGGAAAACGATAGAAAACCTTTTATACTTATTACTTATGGTGTCCTATTGTACTTAATCGTTAGGAATCTAACGAGTGTACTCAGTGTCTTGGGTGAAATCCTCTCAGTATTCACACCACTGATTATCGGCATTGGCATTGCTTTTGTACTCAACTTATTAATGAGTATAATCGAGAACAAGCTGCTCACACGCAAAATTGTGGAGAAAAACTTAAAGTTCATCAGTAAAAATAAACGGCCTTTTTCATTATTGTTAACCTACTTCATAACGATAGTAGCAGTGGTCATGATCATACTCTTCATCGTTCCACAAGTTATAGAAAGCTCAAAGCTACTCATTTCTAAATTGCCTGAATATGGTCAAAAAATCACAAAGATTGGTACTGAGCTCTATTACGATTTAGGATTATCAGAGGAAATGCTAACCGATCTTTTTGGCAACTTTAAAAATCTCTTCGTCGGTTTATCGGAGTTTACAGCAAATACTTTATTAAAACTATTAACCATGACATTAAGCATTACTTCTGGTGCCCTTAATTTATTGCTCGGTCTAGTTTTCTCCATCTATTTACTAGCACAAAAGGAGAAGTTGATCGAAATATTAAGTAAGGTGAACAGAGCGTTTAATAAAAAAAGAGTAGCAACCTATCTTCAAGAGCTTGGTAAAGAATCTAGTTTTATTTTTTCAAAGTTTGTTGGAGGTCAAATAACTGAGGCCATTATATTGGGGTCGCTTTGCTTTATAGGACTTTTGATTTTTGGTGTGCCTTATGCCCCTCTGGTCAGCGTTTTAATCGCGCTCACGAGCTTAGTGCCCGTGGTCGGCGCTTTTATTGGCACCATACCTTCTTTCCTCATCATCGCCATGGAGAGCCCCACTAAAGCGGTTATCTTTCTGATATTCATCCTCATCCTTCAGCAGCTGGAAGGAAACATAATTTATCCGAAAGTTGTGGGCGATGCGATTGGTATCGGAGGCTTTTGGGTATTCTTAGCGATAACGGTAGGCGGCGGTTTGTTTGGAATCATGGGCATGCTTATGGGAGTCCCATTAATGGCAATTCTCTATTCGGTGGTCAAAAAAGAAGTGGATCGACGGCTAAAAGCGTCATAGGCGTTCTTATGATTGGGTGAGGGGGAAATAAGATGAATCTAAATGACGATCAGTTCATGGAAAATGCAATCAGCGAAATTTTCGGGTCACTTTATCCACATGAGAGGATCAGTGTTATCCCATGCGGTAATCATTCATATGATCGAAATCGGGTATATAAGGTTGAGGTATCAGGACAGCTTTTCGTCATTAAGTTCATAGCAAGTGAGCATCGCGTATTACGTGAGAGAACCGTGATTCCGATGGTTCAAACGATTAATCCTCTGAGAATCTTAGCAACTGGTAAATATGGGAATCAAATTGATTGGATACTCTATAATCACGTCGATGGCTGGGTACTAGAAGAGGTGATTGATGATTTTGATTTGGATCAAAAGCGTCATTTGTTTAGGGAAATCGGGGAAAAAATGGGTGCATTTCATGCGCTGCGCACCTTTGATTATTTTGGTGATTGGACCTCCGAGCGTCAAAGTGACCTGACTGCCTATCGAGACTATATCATCAGTGACTGTGAAAGACAGATAAAGATGGTCATGGCGCAGCCGGTCGTGGATCAGGACGCGTTGATGACAGCTGTTCGTCGTTTGAGAGACGAATATGAGAACATTACGCCACTTAAGTTGGGTAGGCTGTGCCATCGTGATTTCGATGGCAGGAACATACTCGTGAGTATACACGCTGATGAGGGCATACACATAAGTGGAATACTCGATTTTGAAAAGACGGTTGTTCATAATGCCCACATTGATATTGCTGCATTATACCGAAAGTATTTTTTGATCGAGCCTAAGCTAATCCCTTACTTTACTGAAGGGTACAGGAAGTATTTGACGATTGAGGACGACTTTAATCAGTCGCTGAGATTTTATCTTTACCGAAGTGCCATCGATTTACTCAGCTGGTCAAACGAAATATCCAGTGAGTTTTTTTCAGAGGCAAACCGCTATTTGAAATGGCTTGTTGCGATGGATGCCCATTTGAAACAGTATCATTTATAAAAGACATGCATTTATCGAATCTGTGAAGTTCGATTTAATAAAAAAAGGTGAGGAGCTCCTCACCTTTTTGTTTTATATCCTTATTGAGTATTTAAGCCGAAATACTTATGCACTTCTTCAAGCGCTTGTTTTGCCTGTGACTGGTCGATGATGCAAGAGATCTTAATTTCGGAAGTAGAAATCATTTCGATGTTGATGCCGAGTTCATAAATTTTCCCGAACAGCCCTGAAGCGATTTTTACGTCTGAGGTAATCCCAGTTCCCACGATAGAGAGCTTCGCGACGTCTTTTTTAACGACGATGGGAGAGGCGCCGACTTCATCGACGAAAGCGTTGATGGTGGGGAGTATGCGTTCGAGGTCATCGACGGGGACTGTAAATGAAATATCGTTAAATCCGTCATGGTTCAAGTTTTGTAAAATCATGTCGATGTGAACATTTAAGTTGATCAGTGATGAGAACAACTTGTAGGCGATTCCTGGACGGTCTGGGACGTTTGGAACAGAAATTCTAACGATATCTTCATCAAGGGTAACACCTCTAACTTGCGCTTTTTCCATTTCATTCACCTCAATAATTTCAGTACCGTCCTGACCATAATCAAATGCTGATCGTACAATCAGGGGCATTTTATTTTTTCTTGCCAATTCAACTGATCGCGGGTGCATGACACCTGCTCCAAGCTTTGCCATTTCCAGTAATTCATCATAGCTGATGCTCTCAAGTAGAGAAGCATCTTTGACGATTCTTGGATCCGTCGTATAGATCCCTAGAACATCAGTATAAATCTCACACTTCTCGGCGTCAAGAGCTACTGCTAATGCCACAGCGGTCGTATCCGATCCACCCCGGCCAAGCGTCGTGATATCCCCATCATCCGTTGCGCCTTGGAAACCTGCGACGATAACGATCTTATCATCACTGAGTTCTTTTTTGATTCTTATGGTATCGATGGAATCAATTTTCGCCTTTGAAAAAAAATCGTCTGTTTTGATGCCACTTTGTGCACCTGTTAATGAAACTGCCCTTTCGCCTAGGGCTTCGATGGCCATGGCGAGGAGCGCAATAGACGTTTGCTCACCAGTTGCCATGAGCATGTCCATTTCCCTAGTGGAAGGCTTAGGGTTGATCTGTTTTGCTAACGAAATTAACACATCAGTGGTGTCTCCCATAGCGGAAACCACCACCACAGGGCTAAAGCCTTTGTTTTTCGTTTCGATGACCCGAGCTGCGACATTTCTAATACGCTCTACATTTGCGACAGATGTTCCGCCATATTTTTGTACGATGATCTTCATAGTGACCTCACTTGATGGGTTCATAGAATGCGCCGCTTTTATTTACGGCGATGGTAAAGCATTCCCAGTGGTGTTTTAAGGGCAGTTCGTTCAGCTTTAGCTTAGCATCAAAGGTCATGTCCTCTTTTCGAAGAAGGGCGATTAAGGTCGGCCCTGCGCCGCTTATGAACAGGCCAAATGCTTCGGTTGTTTTCACAGCGCTTTTTAGCACGGTGCCGTCCTCGATCAGCGGATAGCGATACGGTTCGTGGATTTGGTCTTCCAGTGCCATGGTTAAATTATCATAGTCCTTACTCATCAGCGCATGAACGAGTAATCCAACCCTAGAGAGGTTCGCGATACAGTCTTTACGATCGTATTTAGCTGGAAGGGCGCCTCTCGCAAGTGCGGTGCTTAGCTTAAAATCAGGAACAAATACTTTAAGAACGAGGTCCTCTGGAAAGGGGATAACGGCATAGTGAGTCTTTAGCTCACTGGCTGTAGATAAGACGAGATTGCCAAATATGGCAGGTGCCACATTATCAGGATGTCCCTCAAGCGCACTGGCCATTTCAAGCAACTCTTGTTTCGAAAATGGATAATCCAGTAAGAAATTAGCGGCATATAATCCACTGACGATAGCTGCCGCAGAGCTCCCTAATCCTCTAGAAACGGGGATTTGACTCGGGAACATGGTGATGTGATAGCCAGGCTTTTCATAATCAACTCTCGCGTAAGCGTATTCTAACGCTTTTAATACATAATTCTCATCATCTGGAACCTGAATTTCTCCAGCCCAGGAAACCTTAGCGGTGCCAATCGCTTCGCGTGACACTTCTATTTCCTGGAAAATGTCAAGCGCGAGTCCTAGGGCATCAAAACCTGGGCCGATATTTGCGGTTGTGGCGGGTACTTTGATTCTGATCATATAAGACCCCATTCTTACAAGGATAAATAAACTTTTTCACGTGCGATGGAGAGTGAATCTAGCAACTCATGACACTTTACCTCATTTATGGATTTTAGAATAAGATAAGCATCACAGCTGTCCTCAGGATGAACCAGTTCATAATCGACACCACCGAGTTTTTCAGACATAAGAGCCGTTTGCGTATGATCGAAGGCCGCCTCCAGTGGAATAATCCAATCTGCGTCATGCGGATAATGACGTATTTGAGGAAGTGTTTCAAGCTTAAATTTTACTTTTCGCTTGTTATTTTGAAGAATGTCCATGACATCTCCCACGACAGCTGTTGCAGTCGGGTTTTTTCCAGCACCCTTGCCTGAGAAAAACAGCTCCCCGACGGCCTCGCCCACGACACTGATGGCGTTGAACTCATTATTGATGGTGCCGAACTTCGAATGCTTAGGGATGACCGTCGGTCTAACTGAAGCATAGATGCCATCCTCCAGTAAAAGGGACATACCGATCAGTTTGACGGTTTTATCGAGCTTGTTGAAGCAGGCCACATCGCAAGCCGTGATTTTCGTGATGCCTTGAACGGGAATTTGCTTCCAGTCGAGTGCAACCTTTGGACCGAGCTTCGTCAAAATGGAGATTTTTCGCACGGCATCTAGTCCTTCCACATCGGAGGTTGGATTTGCCTCTGCAAATCCCAAGCGCTGTGCTTCTTTTAGAGCAACCTCATAGCTTAACCCTTCTGCGATCATTTTGGTGAGAATGAAGTTTGTGGTACCATTTATGATGCCCATGATTTCCTTGATTTGATCGCCCGCGAGGCACTCTCGTAAGGGCTTGAGAACGGGGATGCCGCCACCGACACTGGCTTCATAGGAAAGGGTCACCTGATGCTGTCTGGCAGTCTCGTGTAGCAGTGCGCCTTTCTCAGCGATCAAATCCTTGTTAGAGGTAACCACCGGCTTGCCAGCAGCCAATAAACGATCCACGTAGGTATAGGCAGGTTCTACGCCACCGATGGTTTCAATCGCGATATCAAATGACAGGTTAAAAAGCGTCTCGAAATCGTTAGTAAATAATGCATGATGCGGTAAATCAGCGTATTTTTGAAGTGAGTTGACCAATATGCCGACGATTTCTATGGGTTGGTCGTATTCTTCCATGTACCTTTTTTGATTTTGGTTGATGAGCTCATAGACGCCTGAACCGACGACGCCGTACCCGAGTAATGCAATTTTCATGAATGTCCCCCTATGATATAGTCTAATTATAATTAATCATTTGATTCGATGGCGTCCAGAGTAAAACGATGAACGCCTTCGATGGTTTTTAACTCTTGGGTTAGTGAGGTGAATGTCGTGGCCATGTCTGAAATATCCAGTGTGATGATGACATTTGCTTTTCGATCGATGGGTGTGCTTTGACTGATGGTGAGGATGTTACCTCGGTTCGCGGCGATGATTTCCAGAACCCTCGAGAGAATACCTGAGTGATGGTCAAGTGTCATGGATATAGTGGCTTTTTTTCCGAGGAAGCCATCTGTAAGGGTAAAAACAAATTCGTTGTACTTATAAAAGGTGCTTCGGCTGATGCCTACTTTTTTTACGGCGTCTGCGACGGATTCTACTTCTCCTGTACGGATCAGCTCCTTCGCTTCAACCACTTTGATAAAGACCTCAGGAAGCACATCGATATGGATCATTAAAAAGTTTCCTTTTAACATAAAACCTCCATGATAAAATGGCGTGTCCTTCTATCGCGGACACGTGTTCGCGAAAGTATTAAATGGATTATAACACAAGGTGTTAATGTCCACAACCTCGAATTAGCTGAAAATTATGTTTTTTTTCACAAACATGGGTATAAAGGTAGTGAACTTATAAAGGATTAAATGAACGATTAAAAGGAGGGCCTATGGATTATTTTAACGCGCCGTTTGAACTGAAATGCACGGGTGGTAAGGTCATCGACCTTGAAACCCTTAAAAACCAGAACTTCATTTTATATTTTTATCCAAAAGACAATACCAGTGCATGCACCACAGAGGCCCTAGAATTTTCTGAGCGCTATGATGAGTTCAGAGCGCTGGGATATCACGTCTATGGCATCAGTAAGGACAATCTGTCTTCTCATGAGCGCTTCATCGTAAAAAACAAACTGTTAGTGGATTTGATTAGTGATGTTGACGGTATTCTTTTAAAGGCATTCGATGTCATCAAAGATAAAAAGATGTATGGTAAAGCCGTTAAAGGAACCCAGCGGTCCACATTTATCTTTCACGAAAACTTTAAATTGATCAAGGAATTTAGGGATGTGAAGGCGGTTGGACATGCACAGATGGTTTTGGATTTCATACAGGACCAAAGCCTCAAATAAAAATTGTTTTTGATAAATGATTGACAGTGTATGGTTCTGTCGTTATAATGAGGAAGAATTGAATACAGATGAAGGTGCTTAGCTATTTAAGCTAAGAGGGAAAGAGGTGAAAGTCCTCTGCAGCCCCCGCTACTGTAAATAGGGATGAAATCCAAGTATCCACTGAAGAAATTTGGGAAGGATAGGAGAGTAAAGTGATCTATAAGCCAGGAAACCTGCCTTGATCTTTGAGCAACATACGCTTCGGAGGGAAGTTGGGTGATGAGCATACAGTATAGCCACGCTATAAGTGTATTTCTAGCACACGTTTTCCGACGTGTGCTTTTTTATTACACATTTTTAGGGGGAAACGTCGATGGCTAAGAAAATCATGTTTCAAGGAACTGGCTCTTCGGTAGGAAAGAGCATCACCGTAGCAGCAGTTTGTAGAATATTAAGTAATCGAGGCATGAAGGTCGCCCCCTTCAAATCGCAAAATATGGCATTAAACTCTTTTATTACAGCAGATGGAAAAGAGATGGGGCGTGCTCAGGTCGTTCAGGCTGAAGCGGCACGCGTTTTACCACGCGTCGAGATGAATCCGATTCTTCTTAAGCCCACCAGTGATGTGGGCAGTCAGGTGATTCTAAATGGCGTCGTTTATGATCAAATGGGTGCAACCCAGTACTTTTCAGCAAAGGAACTGATGATTCCACACATATTAAACGCGTATCAAACGTTAGCAAATGAGTATGACGTCATCGTCATAGAAGGGGCAGGGTCACCTGCTGAAATTAACCTGAGAAGCCGTGATGTGGTAAACATGGGCCTTGCAGAACTGATTGATACCGACGTGATTCTCATCGGAGACGTGGATAAAGGGGGCGTGTTCGCCTCACTCTATGGAACGTTTCTCTTGCTCAGTGAATCGGAACAGCAGCGCGTAAAAGGTTTTCTTATCAATAAGTTTAGAGGTGACGTTTCACTCTTGATGCCTGGTGTTGAGATGCTGACGCAGCTTATCGACCGGCCGTGTTTAGGTGTGGTTCCTTACATTGACAACCTGAAAATAGATGATGAAGACAGTGTGACGGAACGGTTCAATCATGGTGGATCAGAAAGTGCCATGGCGCTCCAAATCGCTGTAGTGAAGCTCCCTTACATGTCTAACTTCACGGATTTCACGGTATTTGATTTAGAAAAAGACGTGAATCTATATTATGCAACCTCTGAACAAGAGCTGATGAAAGCGGATTTGGTCATTATCCCGGGGAGTAAAAATACCATTATCGACATGGAGTGGTTAATCAAAACGGGCTTAAATCAAGCCATCTATAAAGTACACAGAAAGGAAACGCCGATTATCGGCATCTGTGGCGGATTTCAAATCTTAGGTAAGACCATCGCCGATCCGCATGGTGTCGAATCATCGGTTCAGATGATCAACGGACTCGGGCTATTAGATGTAGAAACCGTCATGGCCCTGGAAAAAACCACGCGTCAGGCTAAGGGCTACCTACTAGACCATCCGTTACATTTACAGCATCCTAAATGGTGGCTAAGTGGCTATGAAATTCATATGGGTGAAACGACGCTTTGCTCAAATCGCGTCAAACCATTTCTCATGACGGACTCTGGACACTACGACGGTGCTGTGGATGCATCTAATACGGTGAAAGGAACCTACTTTCATGGCATTTTTGATAATGATTACTACAGAACGACACTACTGGCTGAAATTAGAGCACGTAAGGGCATGACAGCTGAAGCTGATGCCCTTGACTATAATGATTTAAAGGACAAAGAGTACGAACGGTTGGCGGCTCATGTGGAAGCGCATTTGGATATGCCATTCCTTTTAGAACTCTTATCAGGCTCGAGGGATTAAGATGAGCCTAATCCTATTTTTCGCGATCCTTTTGGATCGATTACTTGGTGATCCTCCTAATTGGCCGCATCCAGTTAGGTTAATCGGTTGGGGGATCACGCAGACAGAATCGCTGATTCGAAAATCTAAGATGAATCTTAAAGTGGGAGGCGTGATGCTTGTAATCACCATACTCACAGGTGTCTTAGTGATCATCAGCGGCTTACGCGTGATTCTCCCGCCGCTCCTTTTTTATGGTGTTTCAGTTTATCTTTTCTACACCTGTCATGCGGCAAGGTGTTTAGCAGACGAAGCAAATCGAATCCATCGTTCGCTTGAACAGGGGGATTTGCCTGAAGCGAGAAAATGGCTAGGCATGATCGTGGGGCGCGATACGGAAGGACTTTCAGAGCCTGAAGTGACGCGAGGTGTGGTTGAAACGGTTTCGGAAAACACAGTTGACGGGGTGCTAGCGCCGCTGTTCTATATGCTCATAGGGGTGCCGTGGGGCCTTTCATTGGAACTGGGCATGCTTTATAAAGCGGTAAACACCTTGGATTCCATGGTGGGCTATCTACATCCGAGGTATAAAGACATCGGATTTGCCTCTGCTAAGCTCGATGATTTACTGAACTTTCTCCCAGCTAGACTGGGATCGGTATTAATGATTATTTCAGGCTTTTTCTTAAAGCTCGATGTTAGAAATGGATGGGCGATATTCGTTAGAGATCGCCTGAACCATAAGAGTCCAAATTCTGGGCATCCGGAAGCGGCAATCGCAGGACTTTTAGGCGTTAAGCTCGGCGGTGCAAACCGATACTTCGGCGAGGTGGTGGAGAAACCCACCATCGGCGATGAAAAAGTCGTTTTAAATAGATCACACATCAAGGCGTCGATTCGCGTGATGTACTTAAGTGAATGGCTAGTATGGGGCATCGGTTTTATTCTTCTATTATTAGGAGGGCAATTTTGAACTTTCATGGCGGGCAATTAAAGAGAGAAGGGCTTAGGGATTATAGTGTGAATATCCCGCTTGAGCCGGATTTAGAGGGGCTTAAATCACACCTTCTCAACTCCATATCAAAGCTCGTGATGTACCCGGAAATAGACGGTCAAACGGCTAAGACGGCGATAAGTGCTGTCATCGGATTTCCAGAGAACCAGATTTTACTTGGAAATGGCGCGACAGACCTGATTTATCTAATGGCCCGTTCGCTTAACCTAAACAAAGTCATGATTCTGGCACCGACATTTACAGAGTACGCAAGGGCATTTGAAGTAAGCGATACGCCGGTTCACCTTCATATGATGAAGGACTGCGAACAGGAGGGGTGGGGGCACTTTACGGTAGATTTAGAGTCGCTCGCTGCTGATATTCACGTTTCTGGAAGCGATGCACTTATGATCTGTAATCCGAATAACCCCACTGGACAATTCTTTGATGCCCAGTGGATCATAGAACTGCTCACCTTAGTGAAACACCCTGATTTTTTACTGATCATCGATGAATCCTTTATCGATTTCAGAAATAGAGGCGACTATAACGCCATCATGAAGCGACTTATGCTTAAGCACCGCATTTTGGTGATACGCTCCATGACGAAGACGTACAGTGTGCCAGGGCTTAGAATTGGTTATGCTTTTGGTGATCAAAGGGCGATAACCGGCATGACGAGGAAACGCGAGCCATGGGCCCTTAATCAATTTGCACTGGACGCCATCCCGTATTTTCTCGAAAATGACTTAAGGCTTGTAGCGCTGCAGGCCGAAAGCGAGAGGGAAACAAGCAGAGTCAGTCGGCACCTAAAGGCTATAGAACATCTGACGGTATACCCGTCACAGGCAAACTTTATCCTGTTTAAGGTAAAGTTGCCGGATCCTAATGGGTGGCATGCAGCCCTTATGGATGAAGGTGTCTATCTAAGAACCTGCTTTGATTTTGATGGGCTGGATCATGCGTTCTTCAGGGTTGCCATTAGAGATCGCCTTTCAAACGATTACTTTTTAGAAAAAATGGAAGCATTAAAGTTTAATAGATAATGAAATTTCAACTGATAAATGGGAGGATTTATGAAAACGTTTATAAAAAAAATAATCGCCGTGATGCTGGTTGCCATGCTTTTATGGTCTTCTGTCCCCACGGTATTTGCAGCAAATCTCGCCGTAGACGGTAAAATGCAAAATGTCATTACAGAGCTGGCGTATGGACGTACGTACGTCTCTACACAATCTCTAAAAGCCTTTGGCCTTCAAACCGCTGTTAGTGGGAGCAAAATCACCATCAACAATTCTGCCGTTAAGTTTGAGTTTACCTCGCGATCGAACAAAGTAAAGGTCAATGACATTGAACTGACACTGGATGCTGAGGCTTACATTAAAGAAAACATCGCGTATGTGCCTCTCAAATTCGTCTTTGAAACCCTTAATTATACAGTTGGCTACAATGCAAACACCAGAGCCATCACACTTACTAAAAATGCTGAGCTAAGCTTCCCGCTGACCATCACGGATAGCGGAGAAACCTACACCTTTACCAAGACTGCTAAAAAAATCGTTTCGCTTGCACCCTCTATTACAGAAATCCTGTTTACCATAGGCGCTGGTGAGCTCGTCGTGGGACGTACGAAATATTGTACTTATCCAGCTGAAACAGCTAAAGTGCCTTCTGTGGGAACCTTATATGAGCCTAATGTAGAGACAATCCTCGATTTAGAGCCGGATACCGTGATTGCTGCGACACACATGAATGAAGAAGTACTCGCCATGCTACAAAAGGCTAAAATTAGCACATTAACGCAAGCCTCGCCAGCTAAAATTGGCGAGATTTATACGCTAATTGCCCAACTCGGCAAGCTCACAGGTAAGAATTTCGAAGCAAGAGCAGTCATTTCATCCATGAAAGCTAAAGAAGAGCGTATCACCAGTATCGTTAAAAGCATTCCAGCTTCACAGAGAAAGACGGTTTACTATGTGGTTGGAACGGGAAAAAGCGAATACTCTGCAGGTAGACAAACCTTTATTCATGAGATTCTCACTGACGCAGGTTGCATCAATGTCGCCGCAGACGTGGATAAGTGGAATTACAGCCTCGAAAAGCTCATCGAGCATGATCCACAGATCATCATCGGAGCGGATTACAGCTATGATACGATGAAGGGTAGCTCGAATTACAGTAGCTTATCTGCCCTTAAGAATGGTAGCTTCGTCACAGTCAACACAGATATTTTTTCGATTCCAGGTCCCCGCGTGATGGATTATAGTATGAAAACCATCATTCAAAAGATTTATCCAAACTATGCAGGTAATTTAAGATTCTAGGAGCCATATGGAAATTCAATTAAAAAGAAGGAACAACTTCATAAAGATCACTTTATTACTGGCAGTACTTGTGATCATGGCGATTTTTGCTGTGACCCAGGGTAATGTAAAAATAAGTGTTCCTGATGTGGTGAAAATAACACTTGGCCTTGATGATTCGACCACGATCAAAGCGTCGCATTCATTTATCGTCATGCAGGTTAGAATCCCGAGAATTCTCTTATCGCTTCTGGTTGGTGGCATGCTCTCTGTCATCGGCACGATATTTCAAGCGCTCTTTAGAAACCCCATGGCAGATCCATATGTCATGGGCGTTTCATCTGGTGCCGCATTCGGTGCCACGATAGGGATTTTATTCGGCGTCGGCGGTACATTTTTAGGGATGGGAATGGTATCCATGTTAGCCTTTATCGGCGCCATGATAACCATCCTGTGTGTCTATCAGCTTGCCAGGGTGGGGGGGAAGGTATCCACGACAGGTATTCTGCTCGCAGGAATCGTCATCAATGCCCTTCTATCTGCAGCCATCTCCTTTTTAATGATCCTCTTTCATAATGAAATCGACCGAATCGTCACATGGACCATGGGGAGCTTCGGAGCAGCCTCATGGGAACAGCTAGGTCTCATCTTCATACCAGCAATCGTAGGCGTCGGCTATATGATGACACATGCCAGGGAACTGAACGCTATGGTCATGGGAGAGGACGAAGCGCGTGCTTTAGGGGTTTCAGTGGACCGATTAAAAAAGGTGCTTTTAATACTCGCCTCTCTTCTGTCGGCGTTTGCAGTTTCTGTAAGTGGCATTATCGGTTTCGTCGGACTCATTGTTCCTCATTTTTTCAGGATGGTATTTGGTTCCGACCATCGTGTCCTCATTCCCGTTTCCTTTTTGGGGGGCGGATTGTTTATGCTGGTTTGTGATACCTTGGCAAGAAGCTTATTAAACAGCATGGAGATTCCTGTGGGGATTATTACAGCATTGTTCGGAGGGCCTTTTTTCTTAATGTTGCTTCAAAAGCATAAGCGCCGATCGGAGGGAATCTAATGATAAAGGCAGAACGCATCAACTTCAGCTATGGAAACCAAAATGTGTTGAAGCAAGTGGAATTGGCTGTTGAAAAGGGATGCTTTATCAGTGTCATCGGACCTAACGGTTCAGGTAAAACCACTCTTTTAAAAAATTTATGTCGTTTATTACAGCCCCAAAGTGGTGAGGTAAAAATCGATGCGTTATCGATCAAAGCCTATAAACCCAAAATGCTCGCTAAAAAAATGGCGGTGGTACACCAGGAAATTCAGAACACCTTTGATTTTAATATTCATGAGGTGGTTTTAATGGGGCGGTATCCACACTTGAAAGCGCTTCAAAACGAAAGTGCCGAGGATCTGAAAATAGTGGAGAAGACCATGCACCTAACAGGCATCCATCATCTTAGACATAAATCCATGAGCACGATTAGTGGCGGAGAACGGCAAAGGGTGATGATCGCAAAAGCCCTTACCCAAGAGCCCGACCTGCTTTTACTCGATGAACCCATCTCGCATTTGGATCTCAAATATCAGTTGGAAGTTTTAAAGCTTTGTAAGTCCCTTAATCGAGAAAAACAGTTAACCATCCTCACGACACTACATGATATCAACCTTGCTGCACGTTTTTCGGATGTGATCATCCTAATGCATCATGGTGAAATCGTGAAGGTGGGACCTCCAGCAGAGGTGCTGACATCAGAGTTGATCAGAAACGTATACGAAGTGGATGTGACGGTGATTCATGAGCCCCATCTGCTGGTCATCCCCCACTAAAGGAGCGAAGATATGGGAAATATCCATTTGGTAATCGGCGGCGCAAGAAGCGGAAAGTCGAGATTTGCGGAAAATATCGCGAAAACTGCCACTGAAAAGGTTTTGTATATTGCGACGGCCATTGTCACCGATGATGACATGGCAGAACGGATCAGGAAACATCGTGAGGATCGGCCATGGCAATGGAAGACATTGGAACAAACCATGGGCTTTCATAACCTACCAGAACTGGAAGCTTTTCAGGCCTCGGAGGTGGTGCTACTGGACTGTTTGACCGTGATGATGACCAACCTGATGTTTCAGACAGCGCTCGATTATGATCATGCCACCCACGAAGAAATTCGGCTGGTGGAGCAAAGGATTTCTGAGGAAATCGACGCGCTGATTCAGGTCTTCCGGGAAACGGATAAAAGGCTCGTTATCGTTTCGAATGAAGTGGGGATGGACCTCGTACCCGCCTACAGACTTGGTAGTATCTTTAGGGACATCGCCGGTAGGATGAACCAACGTGTCGCTGCCATGGCAGATGAAGTGACGCTTATCGTCGCCGGACTACCGCTTTCATTAAAGAAATGAGGTCAAGGTTGTCGAGAATAAAAGGGTTTTTACTGATGATTTCATTTTTTACACGTATTCCGTTTGGTAAATGGGTGGAATACCGAGAGGATCACTATCAAAAAGGTCTCGTTCTGTTTCCGTTAGTGGGTGCAGTCATCGGGGCCGTTTTGGCGTTAATCAGCCTGTGGTCTTGGCCCTCGATCTATCTAAAAGGTTTGATTCTGGTTTTAAGCTATGTAATGATCACCGGTGGGATTCATCTCGATGGACTGGCAGATGCGTGTGATGGACTTTTTAGCAATCGCGACCGCGAACGGGTGCTCAGTATTATGAAGGACAGCCATATCGGCGCATTTGGGGTGATGGCGCTAATTCTGTATTTTATGAGCCTCTTCGTTGGAATGATGCTGCTACCGCCTGCTTGGATTTTTATCATGCCCATCGTGGGCAGGACCATGGCTTATTTTTCAGCGGGGCATTCGGATTACGCACGACCAGATCAGGGCATGGGGAAGGTTTTTATCGAATCCATAAAGCCTTGGCCTTCTGGTTTACTCATGTTGATTCTTTCAGTCATCGCTTTTCTTTATCTTTCATTTGGTGGACTCATCGCCACCTTTGTAGCGCTTGTGATCACATATTTGGTTTTGTTGAAGAGCAAGCACGTTATAGGTGGGATGACGGGAGATACCATCGGTATGGTCATCGAGGTGTCGCAAATCGGATTTATGCTGATGGGGGCGATGTTGTTATGAAAAAAAAAGAATGGATGATTGCAGGCGTGGCCAGTGGTTCAGGTAAGACCACACTCACACTGGGGATTCTGCGAGCGCTTAAAAACAGAGGGATACCAGTGGCACCGTTCAAAGCAGGCCCGGACTATATCGATCCCATGTTTCATCGTCTGGCCAGTGGACAGCCCTCTACGAACCTTGCGGGGTGGTTGCTATCGGAATCGGATTTGATGGAACTCTATCGTAAAAGGGGAGATGCGGCTACGGTTAAAGTCATCGAGGGGGTAATGGGGTATTTTGATGGACACCATGCAGAGACGATCGAGGGCAGCTCAGCCGCGCTGGCGTCTATACTAAACGTCGGAGTTATCATCGTCTTCGATGCCAGTAGTATGGCCCTCACTGCTGCCGCAATTATTAGTGGACTTGCTTCGTTTCACGCGCCGACTCAAATTAGAGGGGTGATTTTTAATCAGGTTAAAACAGAGGGGCATTACTTGCTTCTTAAATCAGCAGTTGAGCAGCATACGAACATCAAGTGCTACGGCTATTTGAAGCCTGACGCTTCGGTGATCATGGAAAGTCGCCATTTGGGACTCGTTCAGGCTGCTGAAGACCAGACAATCGCGTGGAAAATTGAGCAGATGGCGAAAATGGTGGAAGAAACCGTTGATTTGGATGGCCTATTAGCGTCGAGTAGCTTTGATGCGGTTGATTATTTTGATGATATGACATATGATGGAGAAGGAATGCACTGGACGCGTAGTCTAGAAGCTACTAATATGCCATTAAGAGTTGCGATTGCAAAGGATGAAGCCTTTTCCTTCTATTATGATGAAAATTTGGCACTTCTCGAGAAGGCTGGCGTTCAGTTGATTCCTTTTTCTCCATTAAAGGATATTCAATTACCAGACACCATAAACGGGGTGTACTTAGGCGGCGGCTATCCTGAGGTTTTTGCAGAGATCCTTAGCAAAAACGTCGACATGCGCACCTCGATAAAGCGAGCAGCCCAAGAGGGAATGCCCATCTATGCAGAGTGTGGTGGTCTGATGTTTTTAATGTCAGCGATCGAGGACCTTGGTGGTGAAACCTATGAAATGGTAGGGGTATTTGATGGTGTCGCAAAAATGACCGACCGTTTACAGCGTTTTGGCCACGTGACCGCTTGCTTTCAAAACCAGTTCAGCTATAGGGGACACGAGTTTCATCACAGCATCGTTACACGATGCACGGCGCCTACTGTATTATCTGTTTCTAAAGGACAAAGGACCTGGGAATGCGGTTTTGCTTTTAAAAACGTCATTGCAACCTATGTTCACGCGCATTTTTTTGCATCACAAGATTGGTTTAAATATTTGATAAATTTTTGGACGCGGGGTAAATCGGATTGATTGAACTGATAATCGCCACATTTTGTAGTGCTTCCATCGCACTTTTGTTTAAATATTCTGCCGTTAAGGGGCTCGACCAAAAGCTAGTCACCGTATGGAACTATGTAATGGCGGCATTAATTTCAGGACGATTGATCATCACTCAAAATAAGCTGGCGATTCTCGGTTTTGATGATCATACTTTTGAAACCATTGGGTTTGGTGTGATTACAGGGATTCTGTATTTGGTTTCATTTACCGTTTACCAAATCAGTGTGAGAAAAAACGGGGCCAGTCTATCGGGTATGTTTGCTAAACTCGGTATTTTAGTCCCCATGACCTTATCGATTATCCTTTGGAAAGAACTCCCCACATGGATTCAAGCCATTGGAATTTGCTTAGCCTTGTTGGCGATCGCCATCGCCAACAGTTCACCCAAAGGCAGTTCGGCTTCAAGACCGGTGCTACCGATTTTAATCGCTGTTTTTATCGCAGGCGGTTTTGCAGAATTTTTAAACAAGCTGTTTCAAAGAAGCGGCCTACTTGATTATAAACCGATCTACCTCTTTATCGTATTTATAACGGCTCTATGCATTAGCTTATGGATGCTAATTAGAAGGAAGGAACCGGCTGAAAAACCCATTAAGTCCATGTTGGTTGGCGCAATGGTGGGGCTTCCAAATCTGTTTTCTTCTTATTTCCTTATAGATGCACTAGAAAAATTGCCAGCCTCATTGGTTTTTCCTGCTTTTAGCGCAGGTAGTATCTTATTGATCACCGTTTTGAGCCATGTGATTTTTAAAGAGCAATTGTTTAAGAAGGATTGGATTGCCATATTGGCCACGACGATGGGGTTAATCATGATGAATATGTAGAAATTATTCTATATGCTTGATATTGTGTATCAAATCTATTATTATAATATATTGGGTACCTAATCATTTTGGAAAGTTATAAAAATATTGAAGAATGTTAAATTTTTATTTCTATTTCCTAGGGTTTTGGTATAATATAAAAAGAGGAATTATAGAAATTATAGAAAGAGGGATACCATGGCAGACAAGAAACGAATTTTGATTCTTGGCGGTGGATACGCTGGAGTCAAAGCAGGTAAAACGCTTCATAAGATCTTCAAAAATGACGACTCAGTAGAAATCACGTTGATCGACAGAAAGCCTTACCACACACTGATGACAGAACTTCATGAAGTTGCTGGACATCGTACAGAACCACATGCAATTCAAATCGACCTCAGAACTATTTTTGCGGGCCGTAAAGTTAAAGTTGTAACAGACAACATTACAAATGTTGATTTTGAAGGCAAGCAATTGACTTCAGAGCGTGCAACTTACAAGTTCGATTACCTGATTTTAGCGGCTGGTTCCGATTCAAATTCATTTGGTATCGAGGGAATTGATGAGCATGCGTTTACACTTTGGTCGTATGAGGATGCAATCAAGTTAAGAACACATGTTGAGAAGATGTTCCAAATGGCAGCCATTGAAGAAGATGCTGAAGTAAGAAAGCAGTTACTGACATTCGCAGTTGTTGGTGGTGGTTTCACGGGCGTTGAGATGGTTGGTGAACTTGGCGAAGCAAAAGAGCACCTTTCTGAGAAATACGGTGTTGATAAGAAGGAAGTAACGATTTATAACATCGAAGCGACCCCTAGAATTCTCAACACATTAAAGGATGAAAAGCAAATCGCTGCAGTTGAAAGACGTTATAAGAAACTTGGTATCGAGCTGCTTAAAAATGCCGCACTTGTTAAGGCGACAGCAGACGGTTTTGAACTTAAAGACGGTAGAGTTTTCAAAACGAAAACCCTTGTATGGGGCGCAGGTATCAAAGTTAGCAATTTCATCGGCAAGCTTGGCCTTGAAGCAGGCAGAGGCGGTCGTGTGGTCGTTAACAAGTATATGCAAACCACTAAATACACAAATGTTTTCATGGCTGGCGATAACGCACACTATGAAGATAAAGATGGTTTCTTACCACAAATCGTAGAAGCTGCTGAGCAATCTGGCCACACGGCTGCCATGAACATCGGCGCATTGATTCAAGGTAAAGAAATGCATGAGCATAAGCAAAACTACCATGGTTTCATGGTTTCTATCGGTTCAAGATATGCAGTATCAGATAATAATGGACTTAAGTTTAACGGATTCTTTGCTGTATTGATCAAACATCTCGTAAACTTCTACTACCTCTTCCTCGTAAGTGGTGTGGCTCAGGTTATGGAATACGCGCAAAACGAATTCTTCAGAGTTAAAAATAGACGTTCAGTTTTCGGTGGACATTTCGCTAAAGCATCTCCTAACTTCTGGTTAATGCCTTTCCGTGTTTTCCTCGGTGTAATGTGGTTAATCGAAGGCGTTAAGAAGATCGATGAGGGTTGGTTAGCAGAACCTAAAATGTACGCTTCTGATGCAGTATCTGCAGCCTCAGAGTGGGTTGAAGAAGGCGCTGAAGCGATGAAACCACTTATCGAAGAAGTTCCAGGTATCGTTCAATGGGGAATCGATAACATCATCGCTCCAAATGCAGTCATGTTCCAAACAGGTATGGTCATCATGGAAATCGTCTTCGGTCTTTGCTTAATTGCTGGTTTGTTCACATTTATTTCAGCAATTATGACGACATTTATGACAGTGGGAATCACATTAACAGGTATGTCAGATGCTTCTATCCTCTGGTTCTTCTTCGGTGGTATCGCGATGATTGCTGGCTCAGGTAGTGCTTTAGGTCTTGACTACTATGTTCTCCCAGTGTTGAAGAGATGGTGGAAAAAGACGCCATTTGCTAAGAAATCTTATCTATATTTCCACTAAAGCATAAAGGCGCTGTCAGTATAGAGTTTAATCAGGGGGGAATCCCCCCTGATTTTTTCTTAAGACAGCCTTTTTTAAGTCATAAAGTTGAATCCATTCAGTGTTTAACTTTGTTAACAAGAAAAGTAGGTTAAAATGAAAAAAAACGACATCATTTTGATGGTCATCGTGCTACTAATCGGTTCAGTGGCCTTTTTCGGTATGAAGGTTGTTCAAAACGCCAACAAGTCCAGTTCAGAAGTTTTAATCAAGCATGAAGGCGTCGTTATTAAAACGATTCCGTTTGATGAAACCACTGATGAAACATTTACCTTTAATGATGGTGAGCATTACAACCTAATCGTCGTTAAGGATGGTAAGGCGTTTGTACAGGAAGCAGACTGTCGAGATCAAATATGTGTAAAAACCAATCCCATCGCGTTGAATGGTGAAATTATCGTATGTCTCCCTAATAAGATCACGGTCGAAGTTTTTTCTGAAGAAAAGCAAGATGGTGGTTTGGACAGCATAGCGGATTAGGAGGCAATTGATGGCGATTAACGAAAAAACAGGTAACAAATCAAATACAAATAAAACCAGAATTCTGGTTTTCATTTCAGTCTTAGTGGCACAAGGGATGATTTTATCTTTTATAGAGAGTATGCTTCCCATACCCTTTATTGCGCCAGGTGCAAAACTAGGACTCGCTAATATCATAACGTTATCAGCTATTTATCTTTTGACATTTAAACAAGCCACAGCAGTGGTGCTGTTGCGGGTAATCCTAACCGCTGCGACCTTTGGCTCCTTATCAAGCTTTCTCTATAGCTTCTCTGGAGGCGTATTGAGTCTGCTGGTGATGGCTGCTGTGTTAAAGGTCTTTAAAGGTGAGATCAGTTTGATCGGCGTAAGCGTAATGGGTGCCGTGGCACACAACTTAGGTCAATTGTTTGTGGCTGCACTGATTATTAGAAATATTTTAATCTTGACCTATTTGCCAATTTTATTGATCGTGGCTGTTCCGACAGGTATTTTTGTCGGTGTGGTCGCACGAATTTTAATTAAATATCTAGAACGCATCAATATCAACCGATCGTATAGATAATTACTGGAGATTATTATGGCACTTACTGTAACTTTGAAACATTTGAGTCCTGAACTACAGCAAGCGCTTCAGAACGAAATGGAAAAGGTCCAACAATCCCTTAAATTGAATGTAAGGTCAAAATTCAGTGGCATCCGAGATGTGATTGATGACGTCATCGATTTAAATGGAAAAATGTTAAGACCCTTATTGACGATCATATCAGCGCACTTTGGATCGTATCAAGCAGACAAGGTAGTTAAACTAGCTGCTTCAATTGAAATGCTCCATATGGCGACATTAATTCATGACGACATCGTTGATGATTCCAAACTCAGGCGCAATAAAGAAAGTGCACAAAGCAAGTACGGAAAAGATATGGCGGTTTATGCAGGTGACTTTTTATTATCGAAAGCATTGACGATTTTAAATGCGAAAGATTATGATACGGATCACATGGTAAGCCTGGCAAAAGCCATTGAAAATATTTGTGAAAGCGAGCTATTGCAATACCATAGCAAGTTTCACTTCATGAATGTGAAAAACTACCTTAGAGTTATTTCTGGTAAAACCGCAGCCCTTTTCGCGGTGAGCATGTATGCAGGTGCGTCTGAGAGTAATTGCTCAGAGGCATTGTCTAAAAAAATGGGCAAGATTGGGTATGATATCGGCATTGCCTTCCAAATCATCGATGATATTTTAGACTTCTCGGATGACCAAGATCATGTGGGCAAGACCGTCCGAAATGATTTGAAAAAAGGATATTACACATTGCCTGTGATTTATGCGATTCAGGGTGAACATGAAAGTGTTTTAAATGCCTCTGAAGGTGAGCTTCTCACTTTGATCCAAAAGAATAAAGGCATAGAAAAGGCAAGAGAACTGGCTAAAAAGTACACAAAGCGTGCATTCAAACGTATTTCAGAATTGCCTGCGAACGAATACAAAGTCGCTCTCGAAAGCCTCGCAAATACCTTATTAAATCGAAGCTATTAAAAGATGCCTATAGCAATCTTAATCGATTGCTATAGGCATTTTTTTTACTAAAGCGTTTTTACTTGAAGATAGGGAAGTCGATTCTTTCGATAAGCAATTTAGCGATGGCTTCTAGTCCCATTTGGTCTTGTTCGCTGAATCTTCCGATTTCGGGACTATCAATGTCCAAAACGCCGATTAAATAGCCATCCTTGACAAGCGGGATAACGATTTCGCTGTTTGAAAACAAATCGCAAGCGATGTGTCCAGGATATTGGTGCACATCGTAAACCACAGTGGTCTTACGCGCCAGTGCGCTGTCGCCACAAACGCCTTTACCGAGGGGGATACGCGTTACAGCAGGTTTTCCCCAGAAAGGTCCTAAAACGAGTTCCTCGCCATTATATAGATAAAAACCAGCCCAGTTGAGCTGTGGCATCAGAAACCCTAAAGTTGCAGCCGCGTTAGCAGCGTTAGAAATCCAGTTCGTTTCAGTTTCAAAAAGTTTCTCAAGTTCATTCGTCATATACGGGTAAAGTACTTCTGGTTCAGTACTGGTTGCAGGGTACATGCATGCCATTGTAAAGCCTCCTCACGTTAATAATACTAGTATAGCGTAATTTCGTCTCCCGAACAATCATAAAAAAAAGTTAATATTTCGAAGCGCGAAATATATGGTATAATGATGTAGGGTGAGACGATGAAATCAGCGATGACAGTATACTACGACTTTTTTAAAAACATATCAAGAAATGTTAAATTATACCTAGGTATTATTTTTTTTGTCACGATTGTGAGCTCTGCTTATAATGTACTATTCGGCATCTATTTGAAAAATGTCGGATTTACAGAAGCTTTTGTCGGACAGATTCTCTCGATCAACACCATGGGAATCGCATTTGGGGCTATCCCCATGGCGATATTTGCAGAGCGGCTAAATCGAAAAAAGACCATCATCTTCGGGATGCTGTTGATGGTGATCAGCAACTTGATCGTATTGAACGTTCAAGTGCCCATGGTCATGCAGATTTTTGCTTTCATATTCGGTATCGGAAACTCCACGTTGATGATCCTACAAGCGCCGATTATCTACGATAACACACCGGATCAGCATCGGATCACAGCCTTCAGCATGGCCTTTGTGCTTCAAAACGTCGCTTTCGTGCTTGGGAGCTTGGTACTCGGACATTTATCGGGATGGATAACCCATTATGTGGGGCCAGTCTCAGCTAACCGCTGGGTGCTTAATGCCGCCACTTCATTGATCTTTATCGGTGTACTTATCGCGCTGCGATTTACTGGCGATGAAATGACAGCAAAAAAGCACGAGCATACGATTAAAGAGACGCTAGAGGGGATCCTAGCTGGCTATCGGCGCATGTTGGTGGGAAAGCCGCTATTTTACCTAATGCAGGTATCCTTGATCGGTCTTGGTGCAGGCATGATCGTTCCATTTTTCAGCATGTATTTGAAATACACCTTGCAAACCACTGATGGCATCGTAGGAAACATCATGGCCATCAGTCAAGTGGGAACTGTAATCGGAGGACTTGTCGTTCCACCACTGGCAAAGAAGCTAGGGCGTGTTAGAACGGTCATCATTTGCCAGCTCCTTTCCATCCCATTCTTGATTTCCATCTCGTTCCCTCAAGGAATCATTATTATTACGATTTCTTTCTTCTTTAGATCGTCCTTAATGAACATGGCTGGACCGATAATCGGGAATTTGGCTATGGAAATCGTCGATGATGAAACCCGAACCTATATGAGTAGTATGGTATCACTCGTCAGCCATTTATTTAGGGCAGTCGGGATTTATATTGGCGGCTATCTGATGTTCAAATACGATTATAATACCCCTTATTACTTTACGATTGTTTGTTACTTGATCGGTACCTATATCCTATACAAAGTGTTCAAAAACGTCAATAAAAAGGAGCATTTGCAATAATTGCAATGCTCCTTATTTGTTTGCGTTTCTTATAAAATTTCGACGACTTCCAGTTGCACCAAACCGTTTGGTGAAATGGCATCAACCTTGCTGCCTTTAACTTTACCCATCAATGCGCTTCCAATAGGAGACTCATTGGAAATTTTGTTGTGAAGGGGATCAGATTCGATTTTAGTCACAATCTCGATCACTTCAACTTCATTTGTATCCAAATACTTCACCTTTAGTTTAGAGCCGATGGTAATGCTATCTTTATTAAAACTCTCTTGAACCAGTTCATAACTTTCAAGGATTTCTTTTAACTTCAAAATCTCAGTTTCGTTATGGGATTGGGCTTCTCTAGCTGCATGGTACTCAGCATTTTCTGATAAATCGCCGAAACCTCTTGCTCTCTTGATTTCATCAGAAATCTGATGTCTTTTTTCTATAAGTTCATCATATTCCTGCTGCAACTTAACAAGCGCAGTTTCAGTCAATAAAGTTTTCTTCATTCCAGACAACTCCTTATGTGATATGGATATGTAACATATACTATAGTACCAAATTAATGAATGTTTGTAAATACAAAATATACCATAGCGGGACAAGCGTCGCGGCCTAGAAAAGATTATGACTTTTTTATCCTATCATTCCCTGCTATAATGAATATTGAATCGCATAAGGAGAGGTGACAGATGCAAAAACTGCTTGACGAAATCATTGACAAGTATAAAGGGACCACGGCCTATGGCGCGGTGGCAAATTATATACCGGAACTTGAAAAAACAGATCCAAATCAACTGGGAATCTCCGTGTTTGACACGGAGGGAAACCTATTTCAGTCCGGGGATGCAAATGTTCGATTTACGATGCAAAGTATTTCCAAGCCGGTGGTCTTGCTGCTCGCACTGATTGACAATGGTGAAGAGCGCGTGTTTGAAAAAGTCGGAAAGGAACCCACGGGTGATCCGTTCAATTCCATCGTTAGACTTGAAACCTTTAATGAGCATAAACCGCTGAATCCCATGATTAATGCCGGGGCCATTTCGGTTTCCGCACTTATAAAGGGGAATACGCCAGAAGAAAAAGTGAATCGGATTTTAGATTTTATTAAGAAAATCACGCATAATGATTCCATTCGAATCAATGAAGCCGTCTATCGATCGGAGGACCTTACAGGACATAGAAACCGTAGCATGGCTTACTTCCTCAAAGATTTCGGAAATATTGAAGGTGACGTAGACGAAACCCTGGAAGTCTACTTCAAGCAATGTTCCATCGAAGTGACCACGAAGGATTTAGCGTATATAGGCGCTTTACTGGCCAGAGACGGCAAGGATATCATTACAAATGAGCGGTTATTTCCAGCAAGATATAGTCATATCGTCAAATCCTATATGGCGACCTGTGGGATGTATGATGGCTCAGGCGAGTTCGCCATCAACGTCGGCATACCTGCAAAAAGTGGGGTAGGCGGTGGTATCATGTGTACGGTGCTGAACCGTATGGGAATAGGAGTATTTGGACCTGCTTTAAACAGGAAAGGCAATAGTTATGCCGGACTTAAGGTTTTAGAAACGCTTTCAAAGAATCTTCATCTAAACATTTACTAAGTGCTGTTCTTATGAGGTAATGGTTATGCGACTATCAAAGCATTTGCTTTTGATCTTAATAATAGGATTCTTATTCACAGGCTGTTCGTCAACTGAGCCTTCTAAGTCCCCCGATGCATCGCTCGTATCCTTCTTACCTTTAGAGGGGGGTGCCTATTCGGGTGATGGCGACTACTATCATTTGGTTACGGCGATAGAAGCCATCGATGCCAGCGAAACAGATAAACGTGTCGGAGTCATATTAAAAGGTGAGGTAAGTCGCCAAACCCAGGATCGGGATGATCGATTTGAAATCAGCCTTATGGTTGAGGGCGATACTTTGATTCAAAACACCCTTGGTAAGCAGTTGAATGATTCACCCCTTTTGGAAGTGGTGCTATTAAAAGCGCCGGTGGAAGAAGGACGTAAATGGTTGTTTGTGACGGAAGACCTCGAAGGTAAAAGGCAGAAAATTACAGCGACCATCCTAGAAGTGGATGATGAAGGCAAACGCGTCAAGGTCCATTATGAAGGAAAAGATGGCTATTATGAAGAGCGCACACTCGTGCACGGTTTGGGTGTCGCCGATTTCGTTAGAACCGTCCTCTACAAAGGGGACTATGCACTGACAGGGTATCATTTGGATAGTAGCAATTTTGTAACTGGCGAAACGGGCTTAGAAAGCACGACGGGTTCTAATGACATGTTTAATCGAATTGAAATTCCTACGAAGGCGTATGCGTTAATATGGGGGTTCAATCAGGCATGGGTTAAAAAGTGGCAGGGGATCGACGACTCCATTTTAACGTTCGTTGCCCCCGAGTCACCTGCTCTGGAAAAAATAAACGCCATCACTGAACCCAGCGATGACGTGCTATCATTTGTTGAATTTATTCCTTTTGAAATGACGGAAGAGGAAGGACTAGTCATCATTAGCGTTTTAGAACGCTATGAGGATCAAGTGGGTCTGATCACTGAGAACCGAATGAAATATACCCTTTCGCTAGATTATAAAATTTGGGACTTTGAACGGCTAAATTAGCCGTTTTATTTTTTTAGTATCGGTACATTCCCTTGATAAACGACGCGATTTCGACCGTTCTCCTTAGCGATATACAAGCCTTTATCGGCAGATTCCATAAGCTCTGTAAAGGTGCGTCCGTCGAAAGGATAGGAGGCGATCCCCATGGAGATGGTGAATTTAGGGTTAGACTTGTCGTGGACTTCTTTTCTAAGGCGTTCGCATATCTCTAAGGCTGCGGGTGCATTGACATTTGGCATGAGTAAGATAAATTCATCTCCACCATATCGGCCCAGCACATCTGTTTTACGATTGGTGGTCATGACCGTATAAGCGAGGAGCTTGATACATTCATCACCGACGATATGACCTTTCGTGTCGTTGATGCCTTTAAAAAAGTCGATATCAAATATGGCCAGTGAGAACATTTTCATGCTGGAGTCGTTGATCATGCTGTTGATTTCAGTTGTAATGCCCTGACGGTTTAACGCTTTTGAAAGGGGATCCTTTTGAGATTTTTCTCTGATGATTTCCACTTTATCAGCCATATGGGCCGTTCGTTTTTTCGCTTCAAATTCTACAGTACGGTCGAAACGTTCTTCCAAATCGGTCAACCGCGTCTGAACGAGGCGTAGACCTTCTTTATAGTGCTTCACATGAATCGCAAGAGACATCAGCGCAAAGAAAATCAACAGAGCTGAGCCGATGGCGATGTTGAAAAAGCGCATGCCGACACTAAGCATGAGACCACCAAAGAATGCTAAGAATCCTACCTCCATAACTTCCAGGGCAGCACGACTCGGCTTAGACTGGTAAAAAGTAACGAGGATGATAAGCTGTGAGGCGGAAGCGATTATCAAAAGCGTGTTAATGACCATGACAGGTATGGAAAGTTTTAGTACGAGAAGTCCGATTAGCAGGGCAAATGCCATTAAAGAAACGACAAGCCCTGTATTTTTATTTGCTTTATCACCGATCAGGGTGACCACGGTTTGTGATAGAAAAGTAAATGAAAGCGAGAGCTTAAATAGCGAGAAATCTGTCATATGCAGCTCAAAAACATTGGCACAAATCAGAAACGCGAAGGGTATCCAATCAGAAAAGGACGCTGAAATGGCTTTTGAATCGATTATATAAAAGTAGAAAAAGCGGATTAAAAAGAGGGCGGTGATGATGTGGATGAGTTCAATGCGTTCCATGAGACCTCCAGGTTCTATTTCATGCTACTGTTCATTTAACAGATACTACCATAGTATAAGAATTACGAAGTAATGGCAATGGAATCTTTGACTAAATTAAGCGTGTGTATTATAATTTAATAGAATTAAAATGTGCAAAATCAATGCATCAATAGATTGGAGGCCTCACATGAAAAGCACGGCAATTAGAGAACTCTTTTTAAAGCCCGAGATGTATCTGGGAACAGAAGTAAAAGTTTCTGGATGGATCAGGACTTCTAGAAGTTCAAAAACTTTTGGATTTATCGAATTGAATGACGGAACTTATTTTAACAACCTCCAAGTCGTATATGAAGACGCGTTGGAAAACTTCGGAGATATTGAAAAATGCGCCATCGCATCCTCTTTAATCATCACAGGTACAGTGGTGGCGACGCCTGATGCGAAGCAACCTTTTGAGTTAAAAGCGTCACTGATAGAAGTGGAAGGCTATTCATCAGCGGATTATCCTCTCCAAAAGAAGCGTCACTCTATGGAGTACCTTAGAACCATCGCGCATCTTAGACCGAGAAGCAATACGTTTTCAGCCGTATTTAGAGTGCGTTCGGCTGCAGCGTATGCCATCCATAAGTTTTTCCAAGACAGAGGCTTCGTGTATGTCCATACACCGATCATCACTGGCAGTGATGCAGAGGGCGCTGGTCAAATGTTTAGAGTGACGACGCTCGATTTGGAAAACCTTCCAAAGGATGAAGCTGGCAAGCTGGATACAAAGGAAGATTTCTTCGGAAAAGAAACGAATCTCACCGTGAGCGGGCAGCTTGAAGCGGAGACGTTTGCGTTAGCATTTAGAGATGTATATACCTTTGGACCTACCTTTAGAGCAGAGAACTCAAATACGAAGCGCCATGCGGCTGAGTTTTGGATGATCGAGCCGGAAGTGGCATTTGCTGACCTAAATGATAACATGGCACTTGCTGAGGACATGGTGAAGTACATCATCGCTTATGTACTTGAGACGTGTCCAGAGGAAATGAAGTTCTTTAATGAGCGCATCGATCAAGGCCTTTTAGAAAGACTTCAGCATGTACTCAACTCTGAATTTGGTAAAGTCACCTACACCGATGCGGTGGACGCTTTAATTAAATCGGGTCAAACGTTTGAATACCCAGTATTCTGGGGTGCTGACCTCCAAACCGAGCATGAGCGCTACTTGACGGAAGTCATTTATAACAAGCCCGTTTTCGTAATCAACTATCCAAAGGAAATCAAATCGTTCTACATGAGAATGAATGAGGACCAGAAGACAGTGGCGGCTATGGACTTGCTCGTTCCAGGTGTAGGAGAGCTCATAGGGGGCTCACAAAGAGAAGAAAGATACGATTTATTATTAAACCGTATCCACGAGATGGGTCTTAAGGAAGAGGATTATTGGTGGTACCTGGAGCTTCGTAAGTTCGGAACCACACGACATGCAGGGTATGGCTTAGGCTTCGAGCGTATGATCATGTACCTTACAGGCATGGGCAATATCAGAGATGTCGTGCCATTCCCAAGAACGGTTAAGAACGCAGAGTTTTAGATGAGATGTGACTGTGAAGCAGTTTAAACTGCTTCACGGTTATTTTTTTTTGCGCGCATTATATTTCATTTCTAGCTGTCCGAAGGTTTTAAGTGTGACGAGCATGACCAAGGCCGCAAAAATTGCCATGAGATAGAATCCGGCGCCTATGACGAGTCCTAGACAGGCCACTGACCATAAGCCAGCTGCAGTGGTTAAGCCGCGAACATTATTCCCTTCTTTTATTATGGTGCCAGCGCCGAGGAAGCCCATGCCGCTGATGACCTGTGCTCCTAGTCTTACAGGATCTGAGTTAAGATAGAGATCCGCAATTTGCAGATTCATGTCCATGACCACGGTGCTCGCGACGCAGACGAGTATATGCGTTCTAAGTCCAGCTGGGCGATTGGTGGATTCCCGTTCGAGTCCGATGAGACCACCGACGATGACTGCAAAAATAATTTTAATGATGGTTTCAGGTTCTAGTGTCATAAAAGGACTCCTCTTGTTATTTTTGATCAGTTGCTATAGTATTAATTATACCCAAATTTCAACAGAATCATATCAATAGGAGGAAAAAATGGCTTTAAAGGTTATTGCGGTTTACTTGGTGATCGTGCAGGTGGTGACGCTCATGGCCATGCTATTAGATAAATGGTATGCAGTCAAAGGGAAATGGCGAATTTCTGAAAGTATCTTATTAAGCTTGGCCGTCATGGGAGGTGGAATCGGTTTACTGATGGGGATGGTCCTCGGACATCACAAGCTGAGCAAGGTCCGGTTTCGAGTAATAGGTGCACTAAGTTCAACGGCATTGCTATTGCTCTTCACCTATTTCGCATTTGAAGGAAGCTTGATTTGGCAGTAGTTGTCAGCGAAATCTCCAAGCTAAATCTAAAAGATTAATAAATGTTAAAATATTTTGATAAAACAGATGTTTTACTCCGTTTTTGAATCATGTAAAATAGAGTTGATTAAATACTTGTAAGAGGGAGCGCTAAATGAAAAAAATACTGATCACAGGTGCATGCGGTCAAATCGGCACTGAGTTAACACAGACATTAAGAAGAATTTATGGTGTGGAAAATGTAGTGGCGACAAGTGTACGCTCATGTTCTAACCACGCAGTGGAAGAAGAAGGTATTTTCGAACAACTGAACGTAACGGATAAAGAAAGAATGATGGAGCTTTGTAAAAAATACGAAATTGATACCATTATGAATCTTGCTGCGTTGCTTTCAGCAGTAGGTGAAGCGAACCCACAGCTATTATGGGATGTTAACATGAACGGATTATATAACTGTCTTGAAGTGGCGAGAGAAACAGGCGCTATGGTATTTACACCAAGTTCGATTGCAGCGTTTGGTCCTTCTACACCAGCGGATATGACGCCTCAAGACACCATCCAAAGACCGACGACGATTTACGGCGTATCAAAGGTTGCGGGTGAACTCCTCTGCGATTACTACTTTAATAAATACGGCGTTGATACGAGAGGTGTAAGATTCCCAGGACTTATTTCATATTCAGCACTTCCAGGTGGTGGTACGACTGATTATGCGGTGCATATCTACTACGAAGCCCTTAAAAATAAAAAGTTCACTTGTAATCTTGCGGCGGATACGTATATGGACATGATGTACATGCCGGATGCCATCGATTCGATTATTCAAATTTGTGAGGCAGACCCTTCTAATCTCATTCATAGAAACGCATTCAATATTACTGCCATGAGCTTCTGTCCAGAAGATATCAAAGCTTCCATTAAAAAATATATCCCAGAGTTTGAAATGGATTATGCCATCGACCCGATTAAACAAAAGATTGCCAACTCTTGGCCGAATTCATTAGACGATTCTTGTGCAAGAGCTGAGTGGGGATGGAATCCAAAATACGACTTAGATAAAATGACAGTGGACATGCTTGAAAAGCTCCGCATTAAATTGGGTATAGAGTAATCGTATAGTGACCATGCGAATGGCTATGGTCGAAAAATAGACGGTGTTATAATAAAATAAGCTCACTATAAACATGTGGAGGTCGTCATGAATCAAATTATTCAATGTGTCCCAAACTTTAGTGAAGGTAGAGATTTAAACAAAATCGAACAGATCATTTCACCTTTTAGAGGGAAAAATGGTGTGAAGCTTTTAGATTACAGCAACGACGAAGATCATAACCGTGTGGTTGTTACTGTAGTTGGTGAAAAAGAAGCCTTAAAGGCCGCTGTTATCGAAGCGGTTGGCATTGCTTCCAAGTTGATTGATTTGACGTCACATGAGGGGCAACACCCAAGAATGGGCGCAACAGATGTTATTCCATTTATTCCAATCAAAAATGTCACCATGGAGGAATGTATCGCCCTTTCAAAAGAGGTTGCTGAAGCGGTTTACACGACTCACGGCGTTCCGAGCTTCCTCTATGAAAAATCGGCATCCTCTCCAGATCGTGAAAATCTGGCAAACATCCGTAAGGGTCAGTTCGAAGGCATGGCTGAAAAAGTCAAGGCACCTGAGTGGAAGCCTGACTTCGGCGATACGATCCATCCGACAGCTGGCATTACTGCGATTGGCGCTAGAATGCCGCTCGTGGCATTCAATGTCAACCTTAACACCAATGACCTCGAAGTGGCTAACAAAATTGCTAAGAACGTGAGACATTTAAGCGGCGGCTTAAGATATTGTAAGGCACTTGGAATTGCACTTGAGGAAAGAGGCATCGTACAAATTTCCATGAACATGACTGACTTTACAAAGACGCCATTATATAGAGCTTTCGAACTCGTCAGAATCGAAGCGCAGCGCTATGGTGTTAGCATCGTGGGCAGCGAAATCGTCGGACTCGTACCGATGGATGCGTTAATCGGTACTGCAGAATACTATCTCGGTATTGAAAACTTCTCTTACGACCAAGTTTTAGAAAAAAGAATAATGGAGTAATTTCATGAAAAAAGGAAGCATCGTCATTTCAGGGGCTTCAGAGGTCGTCACTTGTAGTGGATTTAAAGGCAAAAGTGGCGCTCAGATGCAGGATTTAAAAGTGGTTAGAAATGCATCGGTCATCGTGGAGGATGGCATTATAACCAGAATTACCACAGAACCTCTGGATTTAAAGGGTTTTGCTGATAAAGGCTTCACCGTCGTCGATGCAACAGGCAAGTGTGTCTTACCAGGTTTTGTGGATTCTCACACGCATTTCGTGTTTGGTGGCTACAGAGATGAAGAGTATAACTGGCGTTTAAATGGCGTTTCCTACATGGAAATCATGAATCGCGGTGGTGGAATCGTCAACTCTGTTAAGGGTACCCGAGAAACTTCAAAGGAAGACCTCATTAAAGTAGGCATCAAGCGTCTCAACTCCATGGTAGGCTTCGGCGTAACCACGGTTGAAGGGAAAAGTGGCTATGGTCTTGATATGGAAACGGAGATCAAGCAGCTTGAAGTAATGAAGGAGCTGAACAAGCTTCATTCATTAGACATCGTCACGACTTTTATGGGGCCTCACGCACGTCCTGTCGAATACAAACAGAACCCAGACGCCTTTATCAACTATATGGTCGAAGAAGTTCTCCCTGTGGTGGATGAAAGAGGGCTCGCTGAGTTTGCCGATATTTTCTGTGAACAAAATGTATTTTCAGTGGAGCAATCCCGTTATTTTCTCAGTGAAGCTAAAAAGAGAGGCTTCAAGCTAAAAATCCACGCAGATGAAATTGTACAGCTGGGTGGCGCAGAGCTTGCAGCTGAGCTAGGTGCTATTTCTGCCGATCACTTACTCCAGGCTTCTGATGAAGGCATTCGCCTAATGAAGTCTGCTGGTGTGGTTGCCACTTTATTGCCTTGTACGGCATTTTCACTGAAGGAGTCCTATGCACGCGCACGAAAGATGATCGATGATGACTTAATCGTGGCGTTATCAACCGATTTTAATCCCGGTAGCTGTTTTACCGAATCGATCCCGCTTTTGATCGCGCTTGCTACGAATCAGATGGGAATGAGCATCGAAGAAACCATTACCGCACTGACCATCAATGGTGCTGCAGCACTGGACCGCGCTGATCAAATCGGCAGCATAGATATTGGCAAAAAGGCGGATTTAGTCGTTCATGAGTTCCCATCTTATCGCTTCCTACCTTACCATATCGGTGTGAGTACGGTGGAAAAAGTCATTAAGAATGGGGTCATGATATTAGATAAGCAATACGATTTACCTTATTAAGCGATCTTTACTCGGGAGGTTACGATGTTAAAAGAGTTAGGACTTAAAGCGTTTATTGATAAACTGGAATCTAGCGATCCTGTACCTGGCGGTGGAAGCGTGGCGGCATTATCGTCTGCGCTGGCTTCAGCACTTGGTGCCATGGTGGCAAATTTGACAGTTGGCAAGAAAAATTACGAAGCGGTTTCTGACCAAATGGTTGAAATTGCTGGAAGAATGAGTGAACATAAGCAAAAGTTCATCGACCTTATCGACAAGGATGCCAATTCGTTCGATGACGTCATGAAGGCCTACAAGCTCCCTAAAGAGACCGATGAAGAGAAGGCGCATCGCAACCAGTTAATCCAAGAGGGGATGAAATATGCCGCTTCAGTGCCTTTAGAGGTTGCTGCAGCCACTGCTCTGATTTTTGATGATTTGGCGGTCTTGGTTAAATCGGGAAACAAAAATGCGGAAACTGATGCGCTGGTTGCGGCAATGATGGCTAGAACAGCGATCCTCTCAGCACTCTACAATGTGAAAATCAATCTTGGTTCTATCAAGGATGAAGCCTTCGTCACTGATATGACGGCTAAAGTGGCTGAACTAGAAGCCACTGCGAAATCTAGAGAAACTGAAATCTTAGCATTGTCTTCGTTATAATCACTAAACTGTTTGCCAGTAACCGGCAAGCAGTTTTCTTTTTTAGGGACTAATATTTGTCAAGGGCGCTAAAATCAAGTATAATGGAACTATCAATTTTAGGAGATGGTGTTATGTATAAGATAATCGCAGATAGCAGTGCAGATGTTAACCCAGCTTTTTTAGAAAAGTTTCCAGTAACACTTGTGCCGTTTAAACTCTATATAGATGGCAAAGAATACATCGATGATGAAAATATGGACGTGGATGCGTTCGTCGCAGATATGAAGAAAACCTCTTCGACGCCGAAATCGTCTTGTCCTTCACCTAACGATTTTTTAGCGCATTTTGAAGGCGAAGAAGACGAGATATATGTCGTCACCATCTCATCAAAATTAAGCGGCACATACAACAGTGCGGTTTTGGCTAAGAATTTGTATGACAATGAAAATCCTGGTAAAAAAATCATCCACATATTTGATTCCATGGGCGCAGCCGCAGGCGAAACCTTGATTACCAAGAAGATTCACGAATTTAAGACACAGGGATTAGATGCCGGTACACTGATCGAAACCATGACGGATTTTATTAAAAATATGCGCGTTTTCTTTATATCTGAATCGCTTGATAACCTGATCAAAAATGGCCGTATCAGTAAATGGAAGGGCTTGATTGCGACGACACTCAACATCTTACCGATTATGGGGTCAGATGGCAATGGTGAGATCAAGCTGTTTGAAAAGGTTAGAATTTCTAATAAGGCTTATCTGCGCATGATTGAGATGATGGTTGAGGAAGCTGAGAAATTCGGAAAGAAAACAGTGGCGATTACCCATGTGGGTAACGAAGACCGCGCAAATCAGATAGAGCAAGCCATGCGTCAGATTAAAACGGTAAATGAAGTAATCAATGTCAAGTGTGCTGGTTTATCATCGCTTTATGCAGATAAACGTGGCATCATCGTGGCGTTATAGAAGGGTCGAAATTAGAGAGGACCAGCGGGTGAAATTATGACCGCTAGGGACTCTTTTTTTATGTTTGTTTTTACAAAAAAATAAGTAGATATGAAATAAATTTAAAAGATTTTAAGGGTGCTTTAGTGGGACAAATGTTGTTATTCCATCTACAAAATGATATGATTAACATGGTTCAAAAAATAATTTTGAGGTGATTTAAATGCATAAGAAATTGTTTATTCCAGGCCCAGTAGATGTTAGGGAAGACGTGCTTTTGAAAATGGCGACTCCACAAATCGGACATAGAACAAAAGACGCTTCAGCTTTACAGAGAAGCATTTCAGACAAAATTAGAAAAGTGATGTACACTGAAAACGAAATTTTGTTATCGACATCATCAGGTAGTGGACTTATGGAAGGCGCAATCAGATCTTGTACACGCAAAAGAGCTGCTGTTTTCTCAGTAGGTGCTTTTGGAGACAGATGGTATAAGATGGCAACCGCTAATAACGTACCAGCGGATATTTTCAAGTCAGAATTAGGAAAGCCAACCACACCAGAAATGGTTGACGAAGTATTAGCCACTGGAAAATATGATTTGATCACCATTACACATAACGAGACTTCTACTGCTATCATGAACCCAGTAGAAGAAATCTCAGAATTATTAAAGAAGAAGTACCCAGATGTCCTTTTCTGCCTAGATACAGTAAGCTCTATGGGCGGTACTAAAATTCCTGTTGATGAATTAGGCGTAGACGTGTGTATAACATCGACACAAAAATGCTTAGGATTACCAGCGGGTCTTTCTATCTGTTCGGTTTCTAAGAGAGCGATTGAGGCTGCAAGACAAGTAGAATTCAGAGGACTCTATTTTGACTTTGTTGAGCTTTATGACTACATCCAAGATAAAGATTATCAATACCCATCAACACCTTCTTTAGCGCATATGTTTGCACTCGATTATCAGCTCGACAACATTTTAGCAGAAGGTCTTGAGAACCGTTTTGCTAGACACCTCGAAATGGCGAAAGTCACTAGAGAGTGGGCAAGTAAGCACTTTGAAATGCTTGCTGAAGAGAAGTATGCTTCAAACACACTGACTACTATCAGAAATACGAAAGAAATTAGCGTATCTGACCTTAATAAAGAACTTGGAAAACGTGGCTATATGATTTCTAATGGGTATGGAAAGCTGAAGGATGTTACTTTCCGTATCGCACATATGGCAGATACTCAAATGGACGAGTTAAAAGCATTACTCGCTACGATCGAGGAAATTCTTGGTTTATAAAAACTAACAGGGCAATTGACTTCAATTGCCCATGTTTTTGAATGGAGGGTTCGAGATGCAACTTAAAATTTTAGCAAATGATGGTATGGATAAAAGTGCGGTTGACGCTTTAGTGGCTGAAGGCCACCTCGTGGACACGACGCATTACGATGGAGAAGCTTTAGTGGAGCAATTGAGAGATTCTGATGTGGTCGTCATTCGTTCGGCTACTAAGATCAGAAAAGACTTGATTGACCAAGTTAAGGGAAGCCGTCTTAAGTTGATGATCCGTGCAGGCGTGGGAATCGATAACATCGATCATATCTATGCGGAAGAAAATGGCTTTACTGTGAGAAACACGCCTAATTCAAGCAGCGCTGCTGTTGCAGAGCTTGCAATCGGGCACATGTTCACATTAGCGCGTTTTATTCATATTTCTAACGTCACCATGAGAAATGGCGAGTGGAATAAAAATAAATACAATGGAATCGAGCTTGCCGGAAAAACCTTAGGTTTGATCGGCATGGGTAGAATATCTTATGAAGTAGCGATCAGAGCAAAGGCACTGGGTATGAAGGTCGTCTATACCAACCGTAGAGGTAAATTAGCTGAGTACAGCGAATTTGAATACCTGCCGATGGACGAGTTGCTTCCAGTTGCAGATTTTATCTCGCTTCATATCCCGTTTGATAAAAATGTCGGTGCAACGCTTAAAAAAGCGCAGTTTGAGTTGATGAAAGATGGCGTTTATATCATCAATACCGCTAGAGGTGGCGTGGTTGATGAAGCGGATCTGCTCGAAGCCCTTAACTCTGGCAAGGTTGCGGGTGCTGGTATCGACGTATTTGTAGAAGAGCCTACGAAAAATATCGAGCTGGTCTCTCATCCTAAAGTGTCAGCGACACCACACATCGGTGCATCGACTGGTGAAGCACAAGAGAGAATCGGCGATGAAACCATCGCGGTCATCAAAGGACACTTTCAGTTATAATGATAGAATCTTAGTTTAAATTTTATTTTCGTGAAAATAGGAGGTAAGTTGTGGCAGTAGTAAGACCTTTTAAAGGCGTTGTACCAAAGCAAGAACTTGCGGAGCAAGTAGCATGTCTTCCTTATGACGTAATGAATAGAAAAGAAGCAAAAGAGATGGCTGAAGGTAACCCTTATTCATTCCTTCACATCGTTCGTTCAGAAATCGATCTTGCAGATTCAGTAGGTGATTACGATAAACTCGTTTATGAAACGGCGAGAAAAAATCTTGATCGTTTCCAAGCAGAAGGTATCATGTCGCAAGATCCAGAACCGATTTACTACATCTATAGACAATTGATGAATGGTCGTGTTCAAACAGGTATCGTAGCATGTACATCGATTGACGACTACATGAACGATATCATTAAGAAGCATGAGTTTACACGTCCAGCTAAAGAAGTGGATAGAATCAACAACTTCGATTATTGCGACGCAAATACGGAGCCAGTTTTCTTAACGTATAGAAAAAATGATGAAATCAACACCATCGTTAACGACTGGATCAAGTTCCACATGCCGATCTACAATTTTACTTCAAATGATGCGATTACGCATATATTCTGGAAACTTGATGATCAAAAATTAGTGGCTAGAATCGCGGAAATCTTTAATGGCATCGATTACTTGTATATCGCAGATGGTCACCACAGATCGGCTTCATCTGTTAAGGTGGGCATGAAGAGAAGAGAAGAATTCCCGAACTATGATGGCACTGAAGAATTTAACTTCTTCATGGCAGTTATTTTCCCGGATGAAGACTTATTCATCATGGATTATAATCGAGTGGTTAAGGATTTGAACGGCCGTACAAAAGAGCAATTCTTAAATGAAGTTTCAGAAAAGTTTGCAGTTGAGAAATTAGCGCAGACAGAGCCGTTTAAGCCGATGTCGAGAGCGACTTTCGGAATGTATTTGGATGGTGCTTGGTATAAAATTACGGCTAACGATGGCACCTATGATGCAGCAGATCCGGTAGACCGTTTGGATGTATCGATTCTTCAAAAGAACCTGTTACAACCGATTCTCGGTATCGAGAACCCAAGAACAGATGAAAGAATTGACTTCGTAGGCGGCATCAGAGGATTAAAAGAGTTGGAAAGACGCGTAAACGAAGGGTTTGCGGTTGCATTCTCAATGTACCCAACGACGATGGACGACTTGATCGATATCGCCAATGCAGGTGAAGTAATGCCACCTAAATCGACCTGGTTCGAACCTAAGTTAAGAAGTGGTTTGTTTGTTCACAAACTAAATGATTAATCGATAAAGCATAAGCGCCGAACGTCAGATTGTGGTCTGATGGTCGGCGCTTTTTATTGGGGAACAGGAGATGAGTGGGATTGGTAGGATTACTCTTGAATAACGATGAGATTTCTGCGGTACTCAAGATACATTTTGGTCAGCATGGACATCTGAGCATTCATTTCGATTTGTAGAAGCGATGCTAAAGAATAGTTTTCATCATCCAGCGCTTCCTTAATGCGTGTAAAGAGCGATTTAGCAGATAATGAATCCTTCATGAGATAATGCTTAACGGTCTTGATGCGTTCCCAATTGACGATATCCAGATCTGTAATTTCTTCGTCGGTATGCAGCTTGGTTAAGCGTCTGATGGTTCTAACATGCTCTGGTATAATACGGTCTCTTAACTCGATTGACCATTCGCTGAGCATATAAGCTTTATATGAAGCGATGATCTTATCGGTAAACACGTTGTTCACGGTGAGTGTTTTGACTTTTTCAGAATATTGATCAAAGGATAATAAGTTTTCATAAACGGTTTTAGGCGGAATCCCAAACAATCGATCGCGTTCTTCCGGTGAAAAATCGTCAAATACATCTTCTTCAGTGCGGTAAACGCGGTTATCATCCAGATAGAAGTGCTTTTCACCATATCCTTTGCTAAATCCAGTTTCGATCGCGCTTAAGTCTTGACCACTATTAAGCACAGCATTGATGCCGTCTAAGCTCGCTTGACATACAGCTGCTAAGAGGAGATACGAGTTGGAATTTGGATTTGGCGCACGAAGTTCAAAACGTGTTGCATACTTGTTTCTCATGTCTCTAATAAGACCGATGAGGATGGTTCTGTTTCTTGATGGCTTTTCAGGTGAATGGCCAAGTGAAGATACGATACATACAGGGGCTTCGAAGCCGGGCTTAAGTCTGTTTAAGCTATCGTTTGTTGAAGAGACGAAAGGGTTGATGACTTCATAGTTTTTGAGGATTCCCATTAATGAACCAAATCCGATTCTGGTCATAAAGTGATCCGTCATGACTTTTGGTGAGAATAGGTTGATCATTTTGCCGTCTTTTAGTTTTAAAGCAGCGCCGATATGATGGTGCTCGCCACTACCTGCAACGCCTTCAAGTGGTTTTGCCTGGAAGGTGACGGATAAACCATTGGCTTCGAAAACATCTTTGATGATATTTTTCGCGATGATTTCTTTATCTGCAGTTAACAATGTCTTATCGTATTTCCAGTCGATTTCGAGTTGTTCCATGATATGTGTATGGATGTTCGTGCCTGAAAGCTTCGAAGTGACGCCGCCAACCTCTTTATGACCCATTTCAGGTTCGAAACCATAATGCTCAAGCATTATAAGGGACTTTTCCATAGCGGTACGGACTTGGCCGTAGGTTCTTTTCCAATATTGCTCTTTTAAGTTTTGTGAAGTGGCAAGCTTTTCGATGTCTGTCTTAGATTCTGGTGTCTTAACCCAAAACTCAAGCTCAGTGGCGCTGGTAAGAATTACATCGTCAATCTCGTCAGCGCTTGCGATTCCTTCGTATTCACCGCATAACTCAGGAAAATTCCTAAATAAACCAATCACTTCATTTTTAAAATTTTGGACAGCGTTCTTTAATACGCTTCTCGAACATACTTCTTTGCCGTCGTGTATTAGAAATGCTGGAATGACTAATGAACCACAGTAAGTACCATCATCTAGAGGATGTGCCATGTTGTAATCCACAACCCAATGGGCGTCCATGTCCGGGATCAAATCAACTTTCGCGTTGTTGATGGATGCGATTTCTGGTAGGTATACGGAAGAACCGTCTGTTTGAATGCCATTTACGAAAAAATCTTCTAAATCATCGATTACCAGACTGACGGGAATTTTTTCGTCCGTGTGATTGTTGCCGAAGTCGACTGCCAATAAAGAAATGAATTGAATTTCAGGATGTTTCTTTAGTAATGCTGAAAGTTTTTTGGGTGATTTGTCTTCTGGATTGATAACGTAAAGCATTTAATCCTCCTTAATAAATGGCGTTATAATGAATGATTATAGCACAACATAAAAAAATGTAAAGGTTTTTGTTTGTCAAAAAACCTTTACATTTGTTGTGTTTAGATATTTGTAACGGGTTGTTACAAAAATAATAGAACTTCAAAAAAATGTTGAATGTTCGTGTTTTTGTTTCAAATCTTTATAGACATTTATGGCAATTAAGGTGAACATTACCGCGACTGCCCCGATGATAAACCCCACGACACCGAATAAACGGTAGCAAGTATACATTGAAATTATCGTAATAAGCGGATGTGTACCGATTTTTTCACTGACGATTTTAGGCTCAATGGTTTGTCGTGTAAGTGTCGTTGCCAAATAAGTGATAAGCAATCCAAAAACAGTTGAATATTCGGAAATTAATAGAGAAAAGATGATCCATGGGACGTATACAAAAGCGGGTCCAACCATTGGAATCAAATCGACAAACGCAATTCCAAATGCAATCAGCGGAAAGAATGGTACCTTCAGAATCATGAGGGCAACAAATGAAATGATATAAGTGATGGTAACTAGAATGAGCTGCGCTTTAATATAATTTTTAAAGGTAGACCAGGTTTTACTTTTTAATGAGATTATAAATGGCGACTTGATTCGGGCGTTGATAAAGGCGAAGAATTGATTAACCTTTTTCGCATCGCGGATAAAAAAGTAGAGTGATATAAACATAAACATGAAAAACAACCCTACAAACGGGATGGTTCTAAGTGCGCTTAACGAGGAACTTACAGCTGAGTTTACGATTGCCGACAGATTCTTTAGGATGAGCTCATAGCTTTGCAGAACGAGGTCGTTAAGTGCTACAGGTTTACTCAACCAAGGAAAATTAAATGTAACCGTGTTCAGAGAATCGATGACGTTTTGAATGTTGATCAGCACCACATCGATATGGGCTGTAAAACCCGTCAATGCCATGGCGATGCGATAAATGATGTAGGACACTGCAAATATAAACGAACTGACAAACAAAAACACGACGATTAACGTCACGAACCCTAAAGGTACTGGGACGATCTTTGCGATCCGATGGGTCAAACGAGACAGGGGCTTGGATAAGGCATAAGCGAGCATAAAGGGGATTAAGATAATGAATGCCTTAAAGCTGACCCAAAGTATCAATAATAAAAGTCCGATGAGTACCGTTATGGTGGCAATTTTTGAGAGGAGCGGATTCAATGTTCTAACCTCCTATTAGGTTGTTTCAATCATTTACCGATGTTATAATACTATTATACCCAAAAAGAAAAATGTGAAGGTGAATTTATGAAATATTTTGATTTCAGAAGTGATACGGTAACATTGCCCACTGAATCCATGAGGAAAGCCATGTATACTGCCGAGGTTGGCGATGATGTATACGGTGATGATCCTACGGTACGCCTTCTTGAAGAGAAAAGTGCCGCGTTACTGAATAAAGAAGCGGCATTATTTGTGCCCAGTGGTACATTTGGAAACCAACTTGCCGTTTTGACGCACACGAAAAGGGGCGATGAAGTACTGTTGGGCGACAGCTGTCATATCGTTATGCATGAAGTGGGTGCGGCAGCATTGATATCTGGGGTTCAACTCAGACAAGTACCGACGATTAATGGCAGTATGAATCTTCACCAAATTGAGAAGATGATTAGGGTTGAAGATTTGCATTATCCTGATACGGGTTTGATTTGCATCGAAAATGCCCATTCTAGCGGAACGGTCATAAAGCTTAGCGAAATGCGTTCCATCTATCAAATGGCTAAGTCGCATCATGTCCCTGTCCATTTGGATGGTGCGCGCCTTTTTAATGCTGCAATTGCCTTAGGTGTTGAAGCGCATGAGCTTGCCGCTTGTGCAGATACCGTCATGTTCTGTTTGAGTAAGGGTCTCTGTGCGCCTGTTGGTTCAATGCTCGTGGGAAGTCGAGCGTTTATTGAGAGAGCACGTAAAAACAGAAAACTAATGGGTGGTGGCCTTAGACAAGCGGGTATCTTAGCAGCTGCTGGAATCGTTGCGTTAGATGAAATGGTCGGTCGTTTGGCGACAGATCATGAATTGGCTAAGCAGTTGGCAGAGAAGCTCTCAGCCGTTGAGGGGATAACGGTATTAGATGACCGTTTAGACATTAATATGGTTTTCGTAAAAATTAAAATGAAGATGAGTGATGAGGCTTTCGTTGAATCACTATTGAATAAAGGACTAAAGATAAATGGGCCTGAGGATGGCGAATATCGATTCGTCACGAATTACTGGACCCCAGAAGAAGCGATTGAGCTTCTGGTTCAAAGCATTAAAACGTGTTTGGAGGGAAAATGAATTATCAAATCGATGATCTGAGAGAAGCAGTAGAGAGCTTGAATGAAGCGTTGTACAGAAATGATCCAGAAGAAGTCGATATGGTTGTAAGGGTCATCAAGAACATCGCGACTAATATTAAAAATGAATATTGGACCCAGCATGTCAATGAAGATGAAATCGTCATTCAACCGGTTCAAAGTAAGAATAAGGACTATAAAACCATTAACACCATTGAATTCCTCTATAAACCAATGCATTTTGTAAATATCTATGAGGGAAATGACATCGAGTTGTTTTCGAGAGATCGAACAGAAGAGCTAATGGAATCTGGGGCAATTGAGATTCATAACGAGTTTTGGCAGACGCACGAAATCGTCTATGGCAATGTATTTGGGTCGCTGCCTATCGAGCTCGTCCCTAACGATGGAATCGCAAAGCTGCTAAAATGTGGCTGGAAAAAGACCAACGTCGATATCATCGAGTTTTCAAAGCATTTATCACTTAGTGAAATTAGAGAATTGGCAGAAAGGAAATATCGTCATTATATTTTATTAAAAGAAATTGCAACGCAAAGCGTGCTTTTGCTCAGATACAATTTTTGATGATGGGTTAGATATGTTTATTAATAAGGAGTCCTTACGACTTGATTATGTTGTGGAGGCGCATGATGACGGTTTGAAGGTTATCGATGTCCTGGCAACCTCTATGAATATTTCGAGTCGTTTGATTCGAAAGTGTAAAAATCATAAAAACATATGGCTAAACGGTCATACGGGATCCGTCAATCGCATCGTCAGGGAAGGCGACGTCATCAGCATGTTATTAGATCATGACGAAAATACGTTTGATCCTAACCCGATCCCTGTTACAGCCCTCTATGAAGATGGCGATATATTGGCTGTAGAAAAGCAACCGTTTCTAGTGGTGCATCCCACAAAAGGTCATCCTGAGGGCACGCTGGCCAATGCGCTATCACATTTTCAATATCAAAGAGGTCAGAACTATAAGATAAGGTTTATCAATCGCTTAGACCGCGATACCTCTGGAATCGTACTAATCGCAAAAAATGCATATGCTCAACAAATCATTTCTGAGCAAATGCAAGCAAATTTGGTCGATAAAGTGTATGTTGCCATCGTTGAAGGGGTGATGACCGATGATCAGGGAACCATCGACCTTCCGATTGAACGAGAAGAAGCTTTAGATATTAAACGGATTGTTATGGAAGATGGCTTGCCCTCGGTCACACATTATACAGTTTTAGAGCGATTCGATAACGCCACGCTAGTCAACATCCAGTTGGAGACGGGGAGAACACACCAGATCCGGGTACACTTCTCACATATCGGTCACCCTGTCTTAGGAGATGTGCTTTATGGCGCGTCGTCGACACTTATCAATAGACAAGCGCTTCACTGCCATCAGATGGCGTTTAAGCCGCCTAGAGAGCCTGAAAAAATCTGTGTGACCAGTGAAATACCTGAAGACATGTCACAGGCCATAATAAAACTTAGAGGTTAATGGCATGGCATTGAACTTTTACGTATTTTGACGTATAATAATATTAACATCTGGAATGTTGGTTGCCTTTTAAAAAAATACCACTGATTTTTTTATGGGAAGATGCGTTCTAATGCGTATGACAGGCTGCCATTGAGTAGAAGTCAGAAACAATAGATAGTCCACCCACCTACTAGGGTGTGGTGTGAGATTTTTGGGGTGACGGCATTCTGGATCCCATTGGTTTATTAAGCGACATAATGTTCAATTATGTCGCTTTTTTATATGTAAAATTTGGTCACAAAAATGTGAAATAAATGTAAAGATAGATTTGTTGAATTGTTCACAATTGAAGCATATAATGTTCATGTTGGAGGGATTGACATGAATTTAATTGAAAAATATATCTTGAAAAACGACTTCTTAAAATATGCTTGGATCATGCTACTTGCGTTTGCTATAAAAGTGAGCTATTTCAACTTTTCTACGGGAATGCCGTTTAATAAAATAAAGTATATTCTCGTCACTGTATCTGTGCTGTTTCTGGTGTTTACATTGTTATACCGAACAAAAAGATGGTATCTCATCTTTAGTGGATTAATCACACTGGTGATGTTCGGTGATTTATTATACTTTAGATATTTTAACGACTTTTTATCCGTTAAGCTGGTGAACCAAGCGACATTTGTCGGATCGGTGACTAAAATCGTCGTTTCGATCGTGAAATTTACAGATATCATATTGTTTGTCGATCTCTTCGTGTTTTTATGGCTGACGAAGAATCAAAACAATTTGAACCTGTTTAAACACAAAATCTCATTTGCGCTTTCTTTGATTATTTTACCGACCATTATCCTCAGCATTTCGTTTTCTTCGATCTATACGGGAATAAAGAAGTATGAATTCTTTAACTATCATGTGTATGATTTTATTTCGTTAGACCCAGAGAATAACCAACTGACTTCGAACACGAGAAATGCGCTCGTGGATACGTTGAGAGAGGTCCATCGTGAGAGTGCTTCCGGAGAGTATTTCGGAATCGCTAAAGAGAAGAAAACGGTGATTCTAGTGCAAATCGAGTCACTTCAAAATGCCATGGTCGGCGCGTTTTATAACGGCCAGGAAATCACGCCAAATATTAACCGCATCATCAATCAGGACTCTATTTATTTCGAAAATTATTATCAACAGCTAGGTAAGGGGAATACGTCTGATGCTGAGTTTACCTCGCTGAACTCCTTATATCCGATTACTTCTGGCAACACCTATAACGTTTATGAAAACAATGGTTTTTATGGGTTGCCATGGATTCTTAGAGAACATGGATATTCCGCATCGTCTTATCATGGCTATAAAGCAAGCTTCTGGAATCGCATGAATGTCTATCCACAAATCGGCTTTGAAGAGAGCTTTTTCGATGTGGATTATGTCATGGGGGATAAAGTCGTGTTTGGTCTAGATGACCATGACTTTTTCGAACAGACGGTTCCTAGAATTGCTGATAACCCAGATAAGAGCTTCCATTTTTTAGTGACGCTTTCATCGCACAAGCCGTTTGAACTTTCTGAGGACAAGCGCTTTATCACATTGGCAGAGGAAGATCAGAACTTTTTTGGCGATTACATTAACTCCATTCATTACATGGACCATGCTTTTGGTGAGTTTATCGACGAACTGAAAGCCTCAGGTGTCTATGACGATTCGGTCATCATTTTCTATGGGGACCATTTTGGAATCGGTATGGAGGATGAAGTTGCCCTTGCCCGTATGGAAGCCTTTTTAGGCGAACCCTATACACATGAAGAAATGTTTAATGTCCCTTTAGTGATTCACGTCCCAGGATCAGGCATTAAAATGACAAAGGATGTAACCGGTGGTCAAATCGATCTTTTACCGACTGTAATGAACGTACTCGGCATTAATAACGAGTACTTGACATTAGGTAAGGACCTATTGAATACTGAAGAGGGCTTTGTTGCCTCACAGACATTCTTAGAGAAGGGTTCTTTTATCGATAACACGAAGGTGTTCCAGATAGCACGAGATGGTGTGTTTGAAAATTCAACCGCTTATGATCGGGATACGCATGAACCAGTCGACATTGAACTCTGCCGTGAAGGATATGAGAGAGCGCTTTTCGAAATCAACCTCAGTAAAAAGATCACGGAGACGGATGCTGTGGTTAGTATCGTTACTGAACTACAGAACAAAGATGGAAAATATGATATAGAGTAATAACATAAAGAAAAAGGTGCCTCTATAAAGAAGCACCTTTTTTATTTGATTTTTGATTATGTTCGATGGGTTTGTTTTTATCACCTGGCTTTGTAAACTCAATCAGATTGATTTCAGCAGGTGTCTGCAGCATTGGATCTAATGTGATGACCAACTCTTCAGTGGGATCCACAAAGCAATTTCCTTTGAAAGTGGAGCCTTCTTTTGTATTAAAGCTTTTTGCGATGATATCACCAGTGAGTTTTGCATTTTGATGGAGATTAATCTTCGTTCTTACATTGATGTTACCTTCACAGCTACCGTATATATCAGCACCTAGGCTTTTAATGTCGCCGATCACAGAAGCGTTTTCGCTGATGATGACGTTGCCAAGCGCCGTAATATTCCCCCTGATTTTACCATCGATTCTTACGCTTCCCTCACTTTCCAAATCGCCTTTGATCAGTGAATTAGGGCCAATAATAATGTCAAAGCTGAGTTCGACTTCTTTCTTTTGAAACATGTGGGCCTCCGATTAATTGGATTTTATGAGCTTCAATGGATTGATAGGCGTACTGTTGTAGCGAATTTCGAAGTGTAAGTGTGAACCTGTTACGCGACCAGTTGTTCCAATCGTAGCCACTTTTGTTCCTTTTTCAATCATATCACCAGGGCTAAAGAGCAGTGATTTACAATGTGCATAAACAGATTCATAACCATAACCGTGATCGATGATGAGTACATTGCCGAAATTTCCATCATAACCTGCAAACGTTACGACTCCTGAGCCGGCTGCGTAAATAGGCGTGCCCACTTTATTGCTTATATCGATACCGTTGTGAAGAGTGGTTCTTCCGGTGATGGGATCTTTTCTATAGCCAAATGGTGAGCTATAGGTTCCGTTAGCAGGATAGAAATCTGGTCTTGAATCCAAATAGGTAAGTTGCGATTCCAGCTTGCTGACTAACTCACTGTATGCTTCAGTCTGTTCGCTGATAATCGTCGATATTTCATCGTTACCAATTAAGGCGTCAATTTCTGTTAAAAGAATTTCATCGGCTGCTAATGTTTCTTCTGAGGTACTTAGGTTGACTTCCCTGGAAAAGGAACGGCTCACAGGTGGTTTTACATCGGAATTGGTCTCTTCATTAAACAGTGACACCAATTGTGAGACATAAGCTTGTGTTTGTTCCATTTCGAGCAGGCGCTCTGCTAAGAAATCGTTCGACTCTTGGAGCTTGGCTTTTAAAGTCTTTATTTCTTCTGTTTTATTCGCGTTGATGTTCGTCAGCAAATCGATATGATCTTGAGTTTTAATTAGGTCAGTGGTTAATGCTGTATTTTTAGTGGCTAAATTATCATTAATGACAGTCGAAGTGATGCTGCTTAATAAAAGTGTAATATTTATAACGATGAGCACGACCAAAATAATAAAGGCTGCAAGAAGATTCAACTTCCACTGTTTGATGGATTTTTCAGCATTTGGAATGACCATAACCGTAACTCGATTTCGGTGAAATGCTTGTTTTATTTTCTCCATGATTCCTCCGTTGTAATAAAAACTTAATATATTCTACCACAGCAACCTACAAAATTACAACGTAAAACTAGAATTTAGTTTACCTAATTATATTTATTTTGTAAAATAGAGTGTAAGAGATACTATGGAGGTAATAAAGATGAACGAGAGAACGGTCCGAATTGAGGAAAATTTAAGACGCGTCTGCTATAAGATCAAGAAGAAGGGCAGAGAAATCTTAAATGATGTTGATATAACCCCACCTCAATTTGAGGCGTTACAATATCTGAGAAAAGAAGAGAATTTAACGATAGGTGAACTAAGTGCGCAAATGTATTTGGCATGCAGTACTGTCACCGATTTACTGGACCGCATGGAGCGTAATGAACTCGTTAAACGCGTCAAGGATGAAAACGACCGACGAATCGTTAGAATCGTCGTACTTGATAAAGGCCATGAACTCATTAAACGCGTAATGGAAAATCGCATCAATTATGTAGAAAGCATTCTTAGCGAGATTGACGAAGAGACGATCAAGGCTATTGATAGTGGATTTGCAATTTTCAACGAGAAAGTAGAATTATAACTGTCGTCGCACAGGAGGCCAAACGGTGAAAATCATTAACGACCGATATGAAGTCATAGAATTGCTTGCACGAGAAAACAGTTTTGTGGAGTATCTGGTATCAGACAAACATAAAAATCGTCAGGTTAAGCGCATTAGGATATTTGATACAGAAATGTCGAATCATGATTTTATAAAACTCATGGAAGAGCATTTTGTCGAATTAAAAACGGTCGTTCACGAGAACGTGTTAGCAGTGTATGAATTTCAGGCGATTATGACCGTCAATAGCAACCGTGTCAATCGCAAGCAGTTTTTTTACACGTATGAACATTTTGATCCTTCTTGTGTTGTCAGTTATACGGAACTGAATAAATCGGAAATAAATCATGTTATCGTACAGCTGTGTAAAGCTGTACGCTTCTTGCATTTTAGAGGAATCGTTTATAAGTACCTGAATTTTGACCATCTGATCATCATGCGCGTCAATGGTAAAATGGTTGTGAAGCTTAAGGACATCGCGAACAACCTGATCAACGATTATTACTTTAAAATGGACCATGAACGGTATGCCCAGTTCATCGCACCAGAAATCATATGGGGTGAAGATACTTCCTATCAAGCGGATATCTATTCCTTGGGCGCGATGGTTTATTATCTATATTACCGAATCGATTTTCAGCTGAAAACGCTGCAAAACTTAGCATCGACTGGATATTTAAATGAAATACATCGCTTTATTCTAAAATCCACTAGCCATATCAAAGACGAGCGTTATGATTCAGTTCGTCAGTTCATCGATTCATTAAGTCAGCTGATTTGGATTGATGTGAATAATAGTGATATCAAGTATTATGATAAAATTCATGAATCATCCAAAATCATCGGAAGAGAACCCATCATCAAAGAAATTAAGAAACTCATGGAATTGCGTTCTAGAAAGGCGTTGGCGCAGCAGGCTGCCTTTATTCAAGGGGAGAACGGAAGCGGAAAAACGAGGATCCTAAACGAAATCGTGTATATGTGTCGCTTTAACCGCTATTTTTATCTCTATTTAAAGCCTTCAGATTATTCGGATTCGCTATATACCATTAGAGCGTTAGTGAAGTTTATCGCCTCTCAAGAGGATGTTTCGCCGATTCTGATTCAAAAGTATGGGCAAGAGTTGGTCCATCTCGTTCCTGAGTTGGTGGTGAAATGGAATCTAAAAGAGACTAAAGAAATCGACGGAGAGTATCAAATCCTAAGGCTTTTGAACCGTGTTTTCAATTTCTTCGTCGAATATACCAGCAACCATTTCTTCGTTTTTCTCGTCGACGATTTCGAAAAGCTTAGTCATGAAGAAGCGATCTTTTTCGAACTCATGCTATCCTATAAAGCGATCGGTAATTATTACCTCATCGCCACCACGAATAATGTCGATTGGATCAATAAAAAATATGCCGAAGTCATTAAACTGTTTAAGGTCCCCTCATTAAACCTGGAAGAAACGGGTTTAATCGTCAAGTCCGCTTTAGGACTGGCAGAGATTCCTTACAAACTAACGCATCGACTGATGCTGGAGAATCAAGGGAAAGCAAGTGTCACCAAGCGCATGTTAAAGAAGCTTTGGTATGACGGCGTCATATTTTTCGATGAAAAGACGATGCTATGGAATCTTGATGAGGTTGATGACAACTACATCTTTGAGTATATTGATCAAAGACAAGAAGACCTCGATCACGTGGTGAACAGTATTGAAAAGCCTTATTATGAAATCCTTCGTAAAATATCCATTTTGAAGGGTTCATTTAGTATGCAAACCTTATTTAGTATTGCTGAGATTTCAGAGGAGATCGGTTATTACTTTCTGTATGAAATGGAAGAAAAGCGCATACTCAACAAACGCATCAGCGATGTGGAGTATGTTTTTGTGTTTAATACAAATGAGTTAAGAAAGCTCTTTTATAACACCTTATCAGCAGAAGAAGTCATACAGTTGTCGTTTAAAGCAGCGCGATACTATGAGCAGCGGTTTAGCCAGTTTGGAGAGATCCACGAGAGCTTGATCGATTATCTGTCGGCTTGTGGCGAGTCCAACAAAGCCGCTCAGTTTTGCCGAGATTTTGCGGATTTTTATCTGGAAAAAGCCAATACGGTTAAAGCCATTGAGTTACTTGAACAGAGCTTGGATTTGGAATTAAAGCTGAATCGCACGGAGTGGATTAAGAAAACGGCCATTCTTCTGATTAGACAACTGATCAAGGCGGGCCGTCTGGACCGCGCGCACGATTATGTAAACGATATGAACAAACGACTGCCTGAAGAGGCAAAGCAAGCGCGAATCGACGTGATGATCGAACATGCTCAAATTCTTTATTATAAAAATGACATCCAGGCAGCAGAAGATTTCGCTTCAAATGCGATCCAGCTCAGTCAGACATGTGAATACGGTGATGGCGAATTTAGAGCCGCTACGATGAAATGTAAGTGTCTCGTGAGCAAAGGTGACTTAGAGGGCCACTGGAATTTGCTCAATCATTATCTTGCCTTAAGCAAGGTGGCGGGTGACTTATATCACATGGCCATCTTTGAAAATGAACGTGGCGTCAACTATCTTTATAAAAATCAATTCAATCTGAGCATTGAAGCCTTTACAGAAAGTTTAAACTATTATAAAGAATTAGATGACGACGAAAACATCGTAAGGGCCTATAATAATTTTGGTGTCATCTATCTTGATGGCTATGGCGACTACATCACCGCTAGAGATTTCTTTAGAAAAGCTTATACGCGTGCCAGCAATCGAAACTACTCCGTTAGTTTACCGATTTACTTAAACAACCTAGGAGAAACGTATCGTATCGAAGGCCGTTATGAAATGGCTAACAAATACTTCGAAGAATCCCACCAGCTAGCGGAGTCCATCGGAGATAAGAACATGACCATACTCGCACTTTTAAACCTGTGCCATGGTCAAATGCTGAATGAAAAGTATGGAAAGGCACACAAGCTCATCACACGTCTCGAGCATGAAGTACAGTTAATCAGAAAACGCGATTATGACAAGTTCGACTACTACCTTCTTCATTTTGAGTTTTATTTGACCATGAACAGTTTGATGAAGGTCAATCAATGGCGATATGAGTTTGACGCGGATGAAGTCACCGACGAGTATCGAAAATTCAGGCTTAAAATGATCGACCTCCGATTAGCTTACAAAAAGAATTCAGTCGTTTTAAATCGAAAGGATGAGCGTGACACCGATCGAAAGCTTCCGATGGAAGAACTCGAAATTTTATTTGAAATCACTGAAAATCCAGCAGAAGCGAAGCTTTTAAGGGAGTTCGTTCTCGAACTTCTCATCGATGTGGTTGTGGATCAAGACTATCTAAACGCAGAGCGTCTGCTTCAAATGGACGATGATTTAATGCGCCATTATAACACTAAGCTGGTGCGCTTAAAGCGTGATTTCATCGAAGCCTGTTATTCTGATTACGTCATCGAGCGCATCAATAATCTGGTCGATTCCATAAAAGAGCAGTCCGCAGAATTTCTATGGCGCGTCTATTATATTTTGGGTAATGCCTACTATGAAAAGCACAATATTTACGAGGCACTCAGAAGTTACCTGATGGCACTGGATGTGATCGCCGATTTAGCATCGTCTATTCCACTTGAGTACAAAGAAACGTATATTTTACATGATGATGTAAAAATGGCATTAAAAAATAAAATCAACAAGATTATCCGCATTTTGCTTAACTTTGAAGGGACCCGTTTTTCGATTTACACAGAAGGAAGAATCGACACGGTAGAAGATTTCTTCGATTTAAGCCAGTTCAACCTCCTTTATAACAACAGCGAGTTCTTAAACCTCGTCAATCGCAATTTTGATCAAGCAAAAGAGAATGCTTTTGAAAATGCCACTGATTTAATCAAGCATCTCGAGAAAGATGAGATTACCAACTTAAAGCTCATCCTCAATTATTTACAGCAGTTGACCATAGGAGAACGTGCCAGTATTTATTTGTTGGATGAAAATGACAACATCAGTGAAATCATCTATGGCAACGATCAAGTGGCACCCTATGATCTGCTAAAGCTGGTAAACAGTATAGGTAATGATATTGAGGGAATCTATGTATCAAAACTCGATCCTCATACAAACACGCAGCTACTACAGGGTGAGCAGAAAGGAATAATCTGCTTCCCGGTTTATGAAACCTCCATGGCCTCGAAATCAGGCAACAAACGCCGAGATGATCTCTTCTCTGCTAAGAAAAAGATTTCTGGCTATGTCTTCCTGGACACCACGAATGTCATCAACCGTTTCAATGAATCGACGTTTGAGCATGCGAAGTCTTTTATCAACTTGATTTATGTGTTTATCGACAATTATAATCTGAAAAAACTATCTACCGTGGATAAGCTGACTAGCGTCTTCTTAAGAAAACACATCGAGCAGCAGTTCGCTATACAGATGAGCATCTCGAGACAGCAGAACTTTAACCTCTCTGTAATCATGCTGGACATCGATAAGTTTAAAACAGTCAACGATACCTATGGCCATCGTAAAGGGGATGAAATTCTCTCGAAAATCGGCGAGCTATTAAACCGTTCCGTAAGAAGTTCGGACTATGTCGGGCGATATGGCGGTGAGGAATTTATTATTTTACTTCCTGAGACCGATGCGAGCAGTGCCTATAAAGTTGCCGAAAAAATCAGGGAGATCGTGCAAAAGAGTCAGCTTTTGGGAGAAGATCATCCGCTTACAGTAAGCCTAGGCGTGTCCACCTACCCAGAGGATGGTGCAAATGAAGAGGAGCTCATCGAAAAAGCGGATCAAGCGCTTTACTACAGTAAAAATAACGGCCGTAACAGATCTACTAGCTGGGATGATAACCTCATCAAGGAAGGCCATCGCTATGACCGTTTAACCGGTATCCTTACGGGAAATATGTCGTCTGATACGCGAAACATGCAAGCCATACTCGATATCATCAATCAACTGAATAGCCCCTCTAGTCGTTCTGAGCGCATAAAAAATACATTTATCAGCTTACTGGATATCACAGAAGGAGAGGAAATTCAGTTCGTTCGATTCGACGAAGCAGGCAAAGTGGTTGAGAGTTTACTAAAGCAAAAGGGCCAAGATCAAGTCCTTATGAGCTTGACGCTGAATCAGCACTTACTTGAGCAATACCTGAAAGGGAACGCAAGCCATTATTTTATCGATTGGGATGAACTGAACGATGGAAGCGATGTGCTTGACACTAAGTTGATGCCCGACTGGAAATCTTATATTCTTCTGGGCTTTGAAAAGCAAGGCCTGTTAGCAATTTCTGTAAAAATCAGCGAAAAAGAATTCGATTTTAGCAATTTTAATTTCGTCGATTCGTTAAAACCCGTTTTGGGACATCTATTTTTTGATTTGTAATTTAGAAAGGAATTTTAAATGATATTAAACGGATTTCTTCCGATGAATCTTAACGACCTTGAACAGCTGGGCTGGGATTCTGTGGATTTTGTACTCGTTTCAGGTGACGCCTATGTGGATCACCCGAGTTTTGGACCTGCAGTTATCGGAAGAGTATTATTGGATGCTGGTTATAAAGTGGGCATCATCGCACAACCCGACTGGAATAACCCTACGAGCGTTTCAGCACTTGGAAGGCCTAGACTTGGATTTTTAGTGACCTCTGGCAATATGGATTCTATGGTCAATCACTACTATGTCTCCCGCAAACGTCGTCAAACGGATAACTTTTCCCCTGGCGGTAAAATGGGGCTTAGACCGGACCGGGCAACCATCGTCTATTCAAACCTGATTCGAAAAACCTATAAAGAGGATCCCATTATTCTAGGGGGGATTGAAGCCTCCCTTAGACGATTTGCGCACTATGATTACTGGGACGATGACATTAGACGTTCGATTCTGGTGGATAGTGGCGCTGACTTGCTTGTCTATGGCATGGGAGAGCGTCAAATCGTCGAAATCGCTGATTATTTGAACAATGGCATCGCCGTGCAGTACATTCAGCATATTCCTGGAACGAGTTTCATCACAGGCGATATATCTTCATTGCCTAAATGGATTGAGCTTTCACCTTTTGAGGTCGTCCGAAAAGATAAGGAAGCCTATGCGAAAAGCTTTATCACCATGTATGATGAGCAGGACCCTATCAGAGGGAAAGTGCTCATCCAAAAGCATCAGGACCGGTATGTCGTGCAAAATCCGCCAGCGCTTCCATTGGAACGGCCACAGCTGGACTGGACTTATGAGCTGGGCTATCAAAGAGAAATACACCCCTCCTATGTGGATCAAGGCGGAATTCCTGCGATTCAAGAGGTTAAATTAAGTATCATCAGTGAACGTGGCTGCTTCGGAAACTGTTCCTTCTGTGCTTTGGCCATCCATCAAGGGCGAATCATCAGTTCGCGCTCCCATGAGTCCATCGTGAATGAGGCCGTCCAGATTACGCATGACAAGGATTTTAAAGGGTACATCAACGACGTGGGGGGACCGACAGCGAATTTTAGAAATCCCGCATGCGACAGGCAGCTTAAGGTCGGGGCATGCAAACACAGACAATGCCTTTTCCCAGAACCCTGTGAACATCTCAATGTGGATCATGAAGATTATAGGGAGCTCTTATCAAAGTTGAGAGCGGTTGAAGGCGTTAAGAAAGTATTTATACGCAGTGGCATTCGCTATGACTATCTGATGCATGACGAATCGGATGCGTTTTTCGTAGATTTATGCCAGTATCATGTGAGTGGCCAGTTAAAGGTCGCACCTGAGCATATCGATGAAACGGTGCTCGATTATATGGGAAAACCGAGCGGAAAGCTCTATGGTGAGTTCGTAAAAACATTTGATGATATCAACCGTTCCTTAGGGAAAGAACAGTATATCATTCCTTATCTCATGAGCTCACACCCAGGCAGTACGATTAAATCAGCCATCAAGCTCGCGGAGTATTTGAGGGATATCAACTACACACCAGAGCAGGTACAAGATTTTTATCCTACGCCGGGAACACTTAGTACCTGTATGTATCACACCGGAATTGATCCAAGGACCATGAAGCCTGTGTATGTACCTAAAACCACACATGAAAAGGCCATGCAGCGTGCTTTACTTCAGTTCAAAAATCCTAAGAACTATGAACTGGTTTATGAAGCGCTGGTTCTGGCCAATCGACAGGATTTGATCGGTTTGCACGATAAAGCGCTGATTAGACCTAAGGTAGAAAAGGGACAGCAACGAAGCAACTCACAGCGAGCTGCTCACCCGGATGGTAAGACGGGTTCCAAGCAAACGCTTCAGGGCGGCGCTAAGACGAAAAAAAGACGCTAATACGGTATAATGCATTAAAAACTGAAAAGGGGATTTGCTATGTATAATGGTGTTATGATTGATGGACAAGGCCTAACGATTGATCAAGTCGTACAAGTGGCGAGATTCGGAGCTAAAGTTGCGCTTACAGAAGGCGCAAAAGAGAGAATCATCAGAGCTAGAAAATTTGTGGACGAATTAGTGGATTCAAAAAAAGTCGTATATGGCATTACAACAGGGTTTGGCAAGTTTTCAGACGTGGTGATCTCAAAAGAGGAAACGACTGATTTACAGACAAACTTAATCATCAGCCATGCATGTGGTGTCGGCAATCCTTTTTCAGAAGAAATCGTACGCGCCATCATGCTACTTCGCGTTAACAACCTAGCAAAAGGACACAGTGGTGTCGAGCTCAAAACAGCGGAAACACTGGTTCAAATGCTTAATGAAGGGGTACATCCTATAATCCCAGAAAAGGGATCGTTAGGCGCAAGTGGCGACTTAGCCCCACTTTCCCATATGGTTTTGGTTATGCTGGGCCTAGGAGAGGCGATTTATGCAGGCGAGCGTATGAGTGGTGCAGAGGCCATGAAACGCGCGGGAATTCCATCGATCCAGTTGACTTCTAAAGAAGGCTTGGCGCTGATTAACGGTACTCAGGTCATGACAGCAGTAGGGTTAATCACGGCTTATGAAGCGATGCAGCTGGTAAAACTCAGCGATGTTTCTGCCGCTATGACCGTTGAAGCGCTCAGAGGCATCACAGACGCCTTCGATCCAAGACTACATCAAGTAAGGCCACACCAAGGACAGATTAATACAGCATCCAATATGCTTAGAATTTTAGAGGGCAGTAGCCTCACCACACGTCAAGGTGAAATCCGCGTTCAAGATGCCTATACGTTAAGATGTATCCCTCAAATTCACGGGGCTTCTAAAGATGCTCTTAACTATATCGTAGAAAGAATCAACATTGAAATAAACGCCGTTACTGACAATCCGATACTATTCCCTGAAGATGGCGTCGTATTTTCAGGCGGCAACTTCCATGGTCAGCCGATGGCATTGCCGTTTGACTTCTTAGGGATTGCGCTTTCGGAAGTGGCCAATGTAGCGGAACGACGCATCGAACGTTTGGTCAACCCACAGCTTAGTGGACTTCCAGCGTTTTTAACACCGCATGGTGGCCTTCATTCAGGCTTTATGATAGCGCAGTATGCTGCTGCCGCACTCGTTTCTGAAAACAAGGTCTTAGCGCATCCGGCAAGCGTGGACTCCATCCCTTCATCAGCGAACCAGGAAGACCATGTTAGTATGGGGACCATCGCCGCTAGAAAAGCAAAAGAAATTTTGTTTAATGCACAAAACGTAATCGCCATCGAATTATTATGTGCCGCGCAAGCCATCGATTTCGGCGACGCAGCTGGGTTAGGTGTGGGCACTCGAAAGGCTTATGATATCATCAGAAGTGAAGTTGCTAAAATCCAGGAAGACCGTGTAATGAATGTGGATTTTGAAAAAATATATGGTATAATTAAGTCAAATCAAATTATTGCCGAAGTAGAAAAAGCGCTTGGCGAGTTGGCGATTTAGTCGGCTCCAGCGATTAGAAAGGTGTCAAATTGTTAGGACAAGAAAAATTGGATCGCATCAATGAATTGGCGAAAAAAAAGAAAACGGTTGGATTAACCGAAGATGAAGCAGCTGAACAGCTTGTTTTACGCGAGGAGTATCTTAAGGCGTTTAGAAAGAGCTTCAAGCAACAATTGGATAATGTTGAAATCGTCTACAAAGATTAGTGGAGGGGATTTAAATGACAGATAAGCAGTATATTATCTTTAAATTAAACGACGAAAAATTTGCGGCAAATATTAATCACATAGCATCCATTACTGAATACGCCTCTATAACGTCGTTGCCTAATGGACCTGCTTACGTCGACGGCCTCCTTAATTTACGTGGTGATATCATCCCAGTGGTGAATCTCAAGAAGCGTTTTAAAATGGCTGAGCAGCAAATGAATCAAAAGCGCATCTTGATCGCTCGAAAAGATCACTTTCAAATCGGCTTTCTCGTAGACGATGCTTCACAATCCATGACGGTGAGTGCAGAAAACATTTTGCCACCGCCAAAGATTGCCATCAAACGCGAAAATCAGTATATTTCTGAAGTATGCGTTCACCAAGGTGAGCTCATCATCGTCATCGATTTAGACAAAGTGCTATCCGATGATGAAATCGATGAAATTACGGGATTATAGACCGAATATTTATTAGTTTCATAGGACTCAAGATTCAAAAAAGCCCGCGTTATTTGTGAACGTGGGCTTTTATGATATAATTTATCTTAGACTATTAACGGGAGACAAGTGATGAAAAACCTGATTGATGTCAACACTTTAGATCAAATCATTCAAAAGACGGCTTCAGCAATCGAGGAAGGGAAAAAAGAAATTTTCGACATTTCAGAACAAGCCCGACACGATTATACGACCTACGATCAAGAGCTGATCGCCGTTAAAACAAAGCTGACTTTGTTGATCAACGAGGTGGACAAACTGGAGATTCGATCGAAGATGGCGCGGAATATGATTAAAACCATCAATGAGCACTTCGACGAGTTTACAGAATCGGACATCAAAGAGGCGTATGAGCTTTCTCAGAGAGTCATGCTAACATTGTCCCTTAAAAGACAAGAGGAAAAAGAGCTAAACGACCGGCGGAATGAGCTGGAAAGACTGATGCGAAACAGCATTGAGGTGCTAAAAAAGTCAGAAATTCTAGAGATGAAGGTCAGTGTTGCGCTTGAGTACTTGACCAGTGGTATTTTTGAACAAATTGAAGATGTAAAGCAAAAGAAGGATTTGAGCATTAAGATCATTGAGGCGCAGGAAAATGAGAAAAAACGAATTTCACGTGATATTCACGATGGACCTGCGCAATCCTTAGCCAATGTCATCTACAAGGCCGAATATGCATCGAAGATGATCGACACCTCACCTGTTAAAGCAAAACGAGAAATTTCTGAGCTTCAAGAGGACGTAAGGAACACGTTAAAGGATATCCGAAAGATTATCTATGATCTGATGCCGATGTCGCTAGACGACTTAGGTTTGGTCCCTACGATTAAAAAGCTTATCTCCAATCTAATGGACAATTCAAAGATTAAAGTAGACTTCAACGTGACTCAAAATTCCGTAATCGATAACCCGCTCACGAATCTGATGTTGTTCAGGGTTGTTCAAGAGGCATTTAATAATGTCATGAAGCATTCAAAGTGTAAGCATGTGAGGATTGATCTCCATGTAAGCGATTTGAAAATAAACCTTTCCATCATCGATGATGGTATCGGCTTTGAAGTGGCAAAAATGTTAGAAAAGCCTCAGGGTTATGGTCTCTATAACATGAAAGAGCGCATCGACATCGTCGATGGCAAGTTTGAAATCCTATCAATCCCTCATAAAGGGACGACGATAAATATTGAAATTCCTAATAATAACAGCATCGGAGGGGAAATATGAAGAAGATTAAAGTGGTCATCGTCGACGATCATGCATTGATTCGAGAAGGCATCAAAAAATTGCTGGAGCTTGAGGAGTCGTTTGACATCGTAGCGTTAGCTGGCGATGGCGTCGAAGCTTTAGAGGTCATCGAAAAAGTGAGACCTGATGTTGTGCTTCTGGACATCAACATGCCGAATATGAATGGCATCGATTGTCTGAAGCAGATTAAAGCAGAGTACCCAGATACGAAAGTGGTGATGTTAACCATACACGAGGATGCGGAGTATTTGATCGAGACGATCAACATCGGTGCTGAAGGTTACGTCCTTAAAGATGCGGATGTGTCTTCGCTCGTGAAGGCGATTCAAAAGGTCGTTCAAGGAGAAGTCTACATACATCCGACACTGTCTGGTATTTTAGTCCGCGAGTATAAGCGAAAGGATAAAAATAACGAAGAGCTAAACGGTACTGCACTCACTAAACGTGAATACGAGGTCATCCGTTTGATTTCCAAAGGACATAATAATAAGGAAATCGCCGTAGAGCTCTTTATTAGCGAAAAAACGGTAAAGAATCACGTTTCGAACATCTTTAAGAAAATTAAGGTGACAGACCGCACGCAAGCTGCATTGTATGCCATCAAGAACAATATTACAAAAATTTAATTCACTTGAATCATTCAGAATATTTCGATATCCTATATTTATTGACAAGTACAGTTTTTTTTATGCATCATTCTTAGGGGGATTAAATGGAAAAGGATATGAATTTTGAAGATTTAAGCAAGACGCTAAGCCATTCGTTTAAAAATGCTTGGGAAGCTTTAAGTGAAGAAGAAATCAAACGTTGTTTCGATTTCAACGAAGGCTATAAGCAATTTCTTAATGTGGGTAAGACAGAGCGCGAAAGTGCAAATGAGATATTAAAGCAAGCATTGGCAAGAGGCTATAAAAATATCGACCTGTACTTAAACGGAGAAGAAAAACTCGTCAAAGGCGCTAAAATTTACGCGATGAATCGCGATAAATCCATCGTCCTTTTCAACATCGGTGAGAAGCCGTTGAAGGAAGGCATGAATATCGTAGGCGCTCATATCGATGTGCCTAGAATTGACCTTAAGCCGTTCCCACTCTATGAAGATAGTGACATGGCATTCTTTAAAACGCACTATTATGGTGGCATTAAAAAATATCAGTGGACAGCGACGCCATTGGCACTCCACGGGGTGGTTATCAATAAAGCTGGCGAAAAAGTGGAAGTGGTTATCGGAGAGGATGAAAACGATCCAGTTTTAGCGATTACGGATTTGCTTCCACATCTTGCAAAGGATCAAGTGACGAAATCTCTCGCTGAGGGCATTGACGGTGAAACGCTTAATGTCTTAGTCGGCCATATGCCGATCGGTGACGATAAAACAAAAGATAAAGTTAAATTACACGTATTAAAAATCTTAAACGAGAAGTATGGCATCACTGAAGCGGATTTTATGACAGCAGAATTTGAAATCGTACCTGCTGGAAAGGCGAAAGACCTCGGATTCGATCGAAGCATGATCTCTGCTTATGGTCATGATGACCGCGTGTGTTCTTATGCTGGACTTGCTGCCATGTTTGAACTCGGCGAGCTTAAAACGACAGCTTGTGGCATGTTCATGGATAAAGAAGAGGTGGGTAGCCAAGGCAACACCGGTTCTCAATCCCGCTTCTTTGAAAACATCGTTGCTGAGTTGATCGCTCTTCAAGAGCCAAATTTCAGCGATTTATATCTCAGAAGATGTATTTCTAAAACACAAGTGCTTTCTGGTGATGTGGGGGCCGCTTATGATCCAAACTTTGCAGGTGCTTACGATAAGAAGAACTCCGCACATATTGGAAAAGGCGTTCAACTGGTGAAGTATACAGGCGCTAGAGGTAAGGGCGGATGTAACGATGCAAATGCTGAATTCCTCGGTGAAGTCAGACAAATTTTCGAAGCAAACGATATTGTATGGCAGATCGGCGAGCTTGGAAAGGTAGACCAAGGCGGCGGTGGAACAATCGCTTATATCCTTGCAAATTCCGATGCAGAGGTAGTCGATTGTGGTGTTCCAGTACTCAGCATGCACGCGCCATATGAAGTGGTGAGCAAGGTTGACGTCTACATGACATTTAAGGCGTACAAAGCGTTTTTAAACCGATAAGGACATAATTAATTTACATGCTGTTCAATTGTTGTCAGGTGTAAAATCATGTATAATAGGGATATGAGTTAATGAGCATTATTTTAATAATGCTCATTTTTTTTAGGAGGCCATATGATGAATAAAAGAATTTTTGTGGTTGATGACGACGAAAACATTAGAGAACTAATCGCGCTTTATCTGACAAAAGAAGGTTACTCCGTGGAACAATTCGAGAGCGGTGAAAAAGGACTGGAAGGCTTTAAGAACAGTACCCCAGATCTCGTTTTATTAGACATCATGATGCCAGGAATGGATGGCTATGATACCTTGAAGGCCATTCGTAAGCTCGGTCAAACGCCAGTAATCATGGTGACAGCGAAGGATGAAACCTTTGATAAGGTACTGGGACTTGAGCTTGGTGCGGATGATTATATCGTTAAGCCTTTCGATCCTAAGGAAATGACGGCACGCGTTAAGGCCGTGATTAGGCGTTTTCAGAATGCGGATAAGATTGATCAGGACGGTGTGGTCAGTGTCGCTAACTTAACTATTAATATGGGCGATTATAACGTAACCTATTTTGGAGAAGTGCTTGAGTTACCACCTAAGGAAATCGAGCTTTTAAATTACTTGGTCACACACCCTAATCGCGTATTCACCAGAGAGCAGTTGCTCGATCATATTTGGGGATATGATTTCTTCGGCGAAACGAGAACAGTGGATGTCCACATTAAGCGATTAAGAGAAAAATTTGATCGCGAAAATAATGGATGGGAAATTAAGACGGTTTGGGGCGTCGGTTATAAATTTAAGATCGAATAACCCGAGGTAAACATGAAGACCATTTTTCATAAATTTGCATTTATTTATATCATGATTTTTCTCGTCTCATTTATCCTCATCATCATCGGTGTGAGGACGGTTCTCGACATCTATTTCGTGAACCACGAGACTGAGCTGATCATAAAACGCGTAACGAACTATGAAGAGCTGGTGAATAAACGGTATGTGGACTCCATCAGCTTAACCGTACTTCAGGAGCAAATCATGCTTCTCGATGGCTATACCGGCGCAAATATCTGGCTCTTTACAGAAAGTGGGGAGATGTATACCACTGAAACAGATCGAATTACGCTGGATGTCATGACGTATCCAGAACTGCCAGAAGATTTGAAAAACGTTTTTGCCGGCAAGACCACCAGCCGAGAGGTCGTTTATAAAGACCTTTATAAAGAGCGCATGCTTCGAGTAGGCTATCCCTTTAACGTAGGAACCCTAACGTATGCCATGTTCATTAACGTGCCCATGCCAGAGATTGAGGATACCATCTCAAAGGTGTCTGTGATCATCTTTGTCTCACTTGCCATTTCTGGGCTTCTCGCCGTCATTTTAATCTTCTTGATCACGCGTCGAATGAGTTATGAGATCAATGTCATTAACGATTCCGCGAAGTTTATTTCAAACGGCAATTTTGAGAAGAAGATTATCATAAACCGTAAAGATGAGCTTGGCGAGTTAGCTGAAAGCTTTAACGCCATGGCTGATGAGCTGAATCGGCAAGAGGATACGAAACGCATGTTCATCTCCAGTCTATCCCACGATTTAAGAACGCCGCTTACGACGATTAAAGGGTATACCCAGGGGATGCTTGATGGCACCATCGAAGGAGAAAAACAGGAACGCTACTTAAAAATAGTTTTGTCCGAAAGTGATCGGTTAATTAAGATGATTAACGATTTATTGGATTTATCTAAAATGGAAAGTGGCGCACTGGTTCTGAATAAGACCGATTTTGATTTGAATGAGATGATTCTTAATGTCCTCGACAATTTTGAACAGAAAATTATCGAGAAACGCGTAAAGCTGACCATAGATTTAAATAAGGATAAGGTTCTAGCGCATGGGGATTATAATGCCATTCATCGCGTGATTTACAACCTGATGGATAACGCGACGAAGTTCGTCGACGTGGGTGGTGATATTAGTATCCGGACAGAGTTCCGAAACGAAAAGCTATACGTCGGCATCAGCAACTCTGGACGTGTGTTATCGCCTAAGGAGCTGGAAGTCATCTGGGATCGATTTACCAAGCTTGATAAATCGAGAGGCCTCGAGAAGAAGTCTTCTGGTCTCGGCCTTTCCATCGTTAAGGAAATCATAAAAGCACACCACGAAAAAATTGATGTGTTTTCAAATGAAGATATCGGCGTTGCCTTCATCTTTACGTTATCACCGCAAATATTCAAATCGTGAGGTTTTCATGACAAGTATTTTCAAAATTTTTAAAGATGTTTATACTGTTATTCATAAATTGTTCAAACAAATGCAGTATTGTATAGTCTAGGAGGTGTGTAAAATTGTTGAAGACAAATAATGGCTCAAAGCACCGACAAGCATTGGATCAACTGTTTTACGACGTAATGGAAGAGAAGGTAAGCTGTGCGATAAAAAAAGGTGAGAGTGTCATCAACACCTTTGACGTCGACGTGCGTGAAAACGAGGCTTTCTTTCTAGTCGAAGCAGAACTCCCGGGGTTTACAATCGACAACATCACCATTGTGTATGAAAATAGTTATCTAAGCATAATCGCGCAAAAGCATGAAGGTGAGTCTGAGGAAAATTATGATTTTATACGCCGTGAACGAAGATTTGGCATTTTCAGGCGCAATTTTCTCGTACAGAACGTCGATAAGGAGAATATTCGCGCCACGCTTAAAAATGGCGTCTTAAAAATTGATTTGCCAAAGTCTTCCCATACGATTTTCTAAAATCATATGATGAGGTGATTCACGATGGATGAACAAGAAAAAAAAGCATTTGACGAAATCGAAGAAGATGTAACAAAGGATGATTCATCAATGGATGAAGATTTTAAAGAAACACCAGAGGTAGATCATGTCCCGTCTGAAGAGAACACCGTGGGCATAATCGATGAAAATCAAGAAGTACAGCATGTACCGGTGAAAAAGCAAAGGCATTTTAAACTCAGTTCCGTTTTGATGGTCTTATTATCGGCAGTTTTAATCGGTGGAAGCACTTATACGATCGGCTATTATAATGGACAAATCAATTTAAATGAAGATGTCATCGATGAAAAGGTCCAAGCATTACTTGAAAAAAATTATAACGCTGAGATATATCAATCTGTGAAGGAGTACATCGAGGAAACGGGAATCAACGCACCAGTTACCGATGCGGATGTGACAGAAATTTATAACAATGTCGTCAATTCAGTGGTGGGCATTAACAGCAAGACCACGGTGTACGATTGGTTCAACAACCAACAAGAGGTTCCTGTATCCGGTTCTGGCGTCATTTTTGATGAAACGTCTCAGTTATACTATATCGTCACCAATTACCATGTGGTCAGTGAAGCCACGGATATCGTCGTCGAGCTCGCTAAGGATCAAATCGTAAACGCCAAGTTGGTGGGCTATGATGAGTTAACAGACTTAGCGGTATTAACGATTCAGAAGACGGACATCCACGAGGATGTCATCGCGTTGATCAAACCGATTAAGATCGGTGATTCCGAAGCCTTAAAAATCGGTGAGGTGGCCATCGCCATCGGTAACCCTTTAGGATATAACAACTCCATCACTAAAGGCATCGTCAGTGCACTAGACCGTCAAGTGGATGGTGACACAAACATCATGTACATCCAGACGGACGCTGCTATCAATCCCGGTAACTCTGGTGGTGCACTTGTGAATGGTAAAGGTGAGCTTATCGGCATCAACACGGCGAAAATAGCCGACACTGACGTGGAGGGCATGGGATTTGCCATTCCTACAGATCAAGTGGTGACCATCGTCGCAGAACTAAAGGTTAAAGGTTATGTGGCGAGACCGTTTATCGGTATCGGCGGTGTCGATGTTGATGAAAACACAGCAGATTTATATGGCATTCCTATGGGGGTACTCGTCAGATACATCTATGAAGGCTCGCCAGCAGATAAAGCAGGGATTGAGCAGATGGACCTAATCGTCGGAATTAATGACGAAAAAGTGTTTAACATGGCGGATCTCACCAGCATTATCAGCAAGTACAAGCCAGGTGATGAAATTACCATTAAGCTTGTACGCGATGAGAAGGAAGAGAAGCTGATTACCGTAACATTAGGTGATCGCAGAAATCAAAAATAACCACGAATTTGTTTAGGATGGGTCATAAAGTGTATCTCTTTAAGAGGTACACTTTTCGTTTTTTGAGTGCAGCATGCGGATGTATGGTATACTAGGATTACTAAAATATGAGGTGAATCGATGAAATCGCAAGCAAACAGCATTAATATAGTGGATATAGGTGACGAAGGTGAGGGAATAGGCAAACAGGAAGGGCTGACGATTTTTGTAAGTGGTGCACTCCCTGGCGATCAGGTAACCTATAAAATCCATACCCAGAAAAAAAGCTATGCAAAGGCGCAACTCCTGGAAGTGGTAAAGCCATCACCCGATAGAATTACACCACCTTGTGAGGTTTACGATACCTGTGGTGGATGTCAAATCCAAGCGTTAAACTATGACGCACAGCTAAAGCTAAAGGAAATAATCGTTAGGGAAGCATTAACGCGCATCGGCGGTTTCGAAAACGTGGAAGTCAATCCGATTTTGGGGATGGAATGGCCATTTCGCTATCGAAATAAAGGCCATTACCCGGTACAAGGAACCTCAAAATCGCCGGTTATCGGTTTTTTTAAGCAGCATTCCCATCACGCCATTGATGTGAAGGACTGTTTATTACAGGACGAGCGATTTGCCATCATCAACCAGACCATTCGTAAATACATCGTGGATTTCGATGTCGCCCCATTTCTACCGAAAACGGGAAAGGGCATCCTAAAGAGTGTCATGATTAGAAAGTCAGAAAAAACGGGCGAAATCATGGTCGTCCTTGTAACGCATGGTCGAAAGCTTCCCATGTCGAAAACACTTGTTGCGAATTTGATCGCGAAAACCCCTGATATCGTTTCCGTCATACAAGGGATTGATGAGAGCCGTGAGATTAGAGAACTTGGCCAAGATTTCAAGTTATTATACGGAAAAGAGACGATCGTCGACCAAATTGGTTCATTAACCTTTGAGATTTCTGCACAGTCCTTTTATCAGGTCAATGCAAAACAGACGGAAGCCTTATATGAGCTTGCACTTGACTATGCCAACCTCACTGGACAGGAGCAGGTTTATGAGCTTTATTCAGGCACGGGAACCATTTCACTATTTTTAGCCAAACGCGCTAAATCAGTCCATGGTGTGGAAATCGTACCAGAGGCAGTTGAAAACGCGATTAAGAATGCCGCTTTTAATCAAATTGATAATGTGACCTTTACAGTCGGTAAAGCGGAAGAGATTTTTCCAGAACTGGTTGCTTCTGGCGGTTCAGCAGACGTCGTGGTGGTCGATCCGCCACGTGCAGGCTGTGCACCTGAAGTTCTGGAGGCCATTTTAAAGGTCAAACCAAAGCGTATCGTCTATGTGTCCTGTAAACCTTCCACGCTTGCGAGGGACTTAAAGCGCCTGTCTGAAGAGGGCAAATACGCACTTAAAGCGGTACAACCTGTCGATGTTTTTGGTCACACGGCACACGTGGAGACTGTGGTAAGTTTAGAGCGTATCGAGTAGGAGGATTTATGTCGAATCGAAAAAAACTCGGGATCGATTTTGGAAGGATTGATCCAAACGTCACTCAAGAAGAGCGAATTCAGTACATCAATTTCAAACTGGCAGCGATGGGCTTAAAGGCTTTTAGACGTTATGATACAGGAACACCAGGGTATTTAGAGCTTTTCGATGACATTATTCAAGATTACCGCGAGAAAACGCGCATGGTGGATTTACAGGAAATAAGCATATGGAAGCGGATTGACGACTTCTTCACGCGTTATTTCGCAGGTCATGAAGCCATCCCACGCGTGATTACTAACACATTCACTTTAGACCATTATGGTCTGGCACGTGAACTCTCCCTTCCACCTGATGGTAACACCTTTGAAAACGAGTATGTAAACAGCTATCGCATCAAGCAAGGGATTCTTAACAATCCGAGAAATGATCGTCGCACGACGAAGGGATCATTTCACATCGTAGAGGGCGGACTATCGATCCCAGGGGATAAGAAATCCGTGCCGTTGCAGACGTTCCTTAAGCTTTATGAGCATGCGACAAATCCGCCGGAAGCATTACAGATACTGCCTTTTACTTCGAAGCAGCCAGAACCTTCGAAGACATTTGTTTCACTCCTGATAAAACCCACAGTATCTCCAGAGGTCTCTTGGATCTCTAAAGAAAAGACCATGGAGGTCTTATTTGTCGCGCCAGGAAGCTTAGTGTCGAATTTGGACTTTGTGGAGTCCGTGTTCGGAAACGCAGGCGATCCGGGAGCCCATATCAACGACTCTGGACTGGATTTAGAGGGATGGTCGGGGCATACAGGCTATATTCTGCTCGCACCGCACCTCACCAAGCTTAAAAAGATCGAGCTTGGTCTACCACATTTTGATGAAGCCACAGAGCGGCAAAAGCTCGACGGCATGTGCTATCGCGATGAGGAAGAGCTCTATAATGAGGGACAAGCCTTTAAGCTGACCTGTCGAGATCAGTCAGGTGTTTGTGTAACCATCATCGCAGACAATTATTATGGCTATTCTAAAAAGGAAATCAAAACACAAATCAGTTTTGCTGCAAACCTGTATGGCAATGTGGAAGAAGAGCATGCAGGGGGCACCATCGCATTCCCGAGAAAAAATTTGGGTGAGCATTATCGTGCAGTGGAAGATAAGAGCATTTTAGGTTATACCTTTGAGGAAAATGCCTCGAATTATCAGAAGTTCATGACGGTACACGAATCGGGCTACGCAATTGATAAAAATTACGAATCCATCATCTACTTACCGGAAAATGTGGAAATCGATTTAAAGAAGACGCGAATCGAGTGGCAAAACAAAGGTAAAATAGAAACCCTTAAGTTGCTGCCTGATAAGATTTACGTACTGCCAAATGGCGATAAGCTTCAAATAGAACGTCATCCTGAAGCACCTACATGGAAGCTCGTGTATACCGATGCTGAAGGAACCTTCTGTCATAAGCCCTGTACAGTCTCCGGTGGCGGCAAGTCAGAAATTTCAAAATCCATCGACAACGCCATCATCTATGGCACCTACTTCGTACACGACCTTCAAAAGGACCTGGATCATGTGGAACAGATTCTGAACTATGACTATCGCAAACGATGGAAAGAGTATCCGGATCGAACCAGACCGTCTCGTCCTATTTTGTCAGTGGATCGTACTTTAGGCTCAGTCATCAAGCTCCTATCGCCTTCATCTGCGTACTCCGATGAATTTAACGCCTACATCGAGTCCATTCCTAACCATGTGAAATCACTGGTGTTCATGGTGAAACGCTTTTATAGGGAATCATGGGGCGAGGATTGGCGTAAGCATTTTACTGTCGACTACATCAACGGCAAGCCTGGAAATGAGATCAACTTTGATGGTCGAAAGGTAAGGCCTAGCTATTTGCGTGTGGGTTTTGGCGAAGGCACGGTATGGCGAATCTTTAAGCTTCGCATGGATTTCATGCCCAGTGAAAAGCTTCAAATGGAGGATGATGTAACCGCATCCATTCTGATACCAGCAGACAAGCTGAGCGATTTAGCACCAGGCTGTGTTAACAGCAGCCTTAAATTCGTCTCGAACTGTGAATATCGATTCTTTCAAAGGCCAGACGATGCCATTCATAAAGGCTATGATAAGCAAGCGGAGCTAGACCTATCGAGTGATAATCTATTTGCCACCAATTTTGAACCGCTGGATAAGGCACAGGTGCTTCAAATCCGTGAAGATGTCATGAACTACATCCATTATACGGATCCAGTTAAAGCACTGATCGAGGACTTTTTAGTAGGTGAGGACCAGTATTGCATTATCTCATCAGAGCCACGGATCGTCGATGGCGCACCAAGCAAAAATCCACGTTATCTGGAGCACCGTAAGGATTTCATCAGGCCGATTGCAAATTATGTGGCAGAAGTTGGCGTGCGCTTTTCACGGAAAATTCCATTATCCAGACCTGTGCTTATGCCAGTGAATGCCATATTACCTGGTAGACGTAACAACCCTCCGGGAGAAGAAAAAGGGAAAAAAATTCCACCACTTAGCGTCTATAACCCGTTACATTATCAGGAGCTACCAGAATTATTCATGGACTTCATCAGTAGCCTTACTGGAAAATCGCCATCAACCACTGGTGCTGGCTCAGAAGGAGCACTCACCAAAGGGCCTTTTAACATGCTGCTACCGATTTATGACTTAAATAGCGCTCTCTTGTCTTATATTTTGGGCGATTACAATGGTTTTACCACGCCAGCAGGGCATATTGGTCCGAATACTCGGGTAGACCATGACATCTCTATCCTCATTCCAGAGCTTTGGTCGCGACTTACTGAAGCGGAAAGAGATCCGTATCGCCTTATCTATGAAGGATCCTTCGAAAAGCTAGAGGATTTTGAATATCACGGAAAAGTAATCCCCGCTAGCCGATTAGGCTATCGCATGACCGAGGTCTTTTCCTATAAATATTTCGGAAAGATCTTCGATGAGCCCCAGACTGTTTTCGACGAAATGCTACTCAAGCCTGAAAAACAAGACTTAGATGCATTTGTGGATGGGATCATGAACATCACAAAGGGACATAAAAAAGCAGCACTGGAATATTTTAACGATGGCAGTATTGAATATGCCATCCCACCACTAAAAGCCATCCTGCATATTATGGCTTACGGTACCTATGAGCATCAAACCATCGAATCAGAAGCTGTGAGAGGGCTTTTCACCAGAGAAAACGTATTAAACAGCGATTGGTATAATGAGCGGCTAAAAGCAAAGCAGCAGGGTGACATTAAAAACACACAAAAGATCATCGATTCCTTAGAAGCCTTTATAAAGAACCCTATCAACCGTTCGATTATCGATGGATTCGGCTATCGGGAAAAGCTGGACGCCGCGAAGAAGAGAAAAGACGAACTCTCAACTGAAGCGTATTACCAAAGCATGAGAGGCATGATCGGCGCTGAGCCTTCTTTAGTAACTCAATCTTCAAAGGTGTGATAAAAATTTGAAAAATATCCATTCGGAGTAAGACATGTCCATTAGTATTTTTGATGCAACGAAATTGAAAACCTTTCAAAACTTCAAATTGATTTCTGGTGTCAGTGGTCTTGACCGCATGATCCATAAGGTCGGGATTTTAGATTGGGAGTTTTTTCACCGGATACCAGGGCACTTTGTAACGGGTGAGTTTGTACTGACCAGTCTCCTTTTTGCGAAGGATCATCCTGAGTATATTTACGAAGCGGTTAAGGATCTGATAAACGACGGTGTAAGCGGTCTGGCAGTTAAGAACATCTACTATGATGAGCTCCCGAAGGAAGTGATACAGCTTTCAAACGAGATTGGATTTCCTATTTTCATCTTTGATAATAGCGCGTATTTCGAAGATATCATCACCGAGGTCATGGACCGTATACGACTAGTGAATCATTACGAGCTCATCGAGGCAAAAATTGACATCCTGCTCAACAAGTCGCTGGATCGAATTACTGTAAAAGAGTTGGCACTCGAGCTTAATCCTCGATTTAAGGAACAGTGCTACGCCGTTTTCTTTACGAAGCGGCAGTATCACTCAGACATTGAGCTCAACCTCCTCTTAAACACGATAAAGCAGCATCCCTTGTTTGAAAAAGAAAGCCTAGCCGTCAGGTTTAGAAATGGTGTCATGATGATCTTTACTGGAGAGCATCTAGATGTAAAATCCCATAGTTCTAAAACACTGTCACGCTTCGATCTGGATTCAGGGCATTATCATATAGGGGTTTCTAACGTGTATCAACAGATTAGTGAAATCGATAAATTGCTGAAAGAAAGCACGATGGCACATCGAATCGCCTGCATCGAGGGTGAAAATGTGATGCATTTCGACGATGTTGGTGTCTATAGCTTGCTTCTTCCTTACCATGACGATTTTTGGATGAGAAGGTTTCATCAAACCATCATTCAACCGCTGAAAGGGTATGATCAAGCGTACCATTCGGGCCTGTATGATACGGCGATCGCTTATGTTGAAGCAGATGGCGATATTCGAATGACAGCGCAGAGCTTGTTTATTCATCAAAACACGGTTAGGTACCGTCTTTCTAAAATTAAAGAGATATTGAATTTTCATGAAGGGGATGTGCCTTTGTTTGCTCAGCTATCCATAGCAGTAAAACTCGATCGGCTATATGGTCAGTAACCATTCTTAAGTTTGTAAATTATACAGAAAAAGCAAGAAATCATTGTAATTATTATGATGATTTTTTGTTGTTTTAAATGGTATCATTAAATTGAGAAAACCGTTAGGAGCTAAATATGAATAAAAGAATGGTTGCCAATTTATTGTTATTATTAACTTCAGCCATATGGGGATTCGGATTTGTCGCGCAAAGAGTCGGTGCGCAATACATCGGTGCTTTTACCTTTAACGGCATACGATTCGCATTAGGCGCATTATCATTAGTACCGCTCATCATTTACTTTAATAAAAATAAAAAAGGTGAAAAAATGGCTTTCGCTAAAATGGCCATACCAGGCATCATTATTGGAACCGTTTTATTTATCGCCTCTACTTTACAGCAGATCGGTCTCGGGTACACAACTGCGGGTAAAGCGGGATTTATCACTGGGCTTTATATGGTCATCGTGCCTTTATTCGGACTATTTTTAAAGCATAAAATCGGTAAAAATGCATGGCTAGGCGTGTTCGCCGCTGTAATTGGACTCTATTTGCTCAGTGTTAACGAAGATTTCAGTATCGCTTTCGGTGACTTGCTGGTTTTAATCGGCGCCATTTTCTGGGCACTTCATATTTTGACCATCGACAAGTTTGCTAAAGAAATCGACCCAATTATTTTATCGGCCCTTCAGTTTGCCACTTGTTCCATTTTGAGTCTAGGATCCGCCTTTATGTTTGAAACCGTCACAGCACCTGCCATCGTTTCCAGTTTGATTCCATTACTATATGGGGGGCTCTTATCCGTAGGGGTAGCTTACACACTTCAGGTGGTTGCGCAAAAGGATGCAAAGCCTTCACATGCGGCCATCATACTCAGTATGGAATCGGTATTCGGCGCAGTGGGTGGCGCACTTTTATTAAGCGAAAGCATGAACATTCGGAGCTTACTAGGCTGTGCATTGATTCTCACCGGCATTCTGATTTCACAAATCTCACCATCAACAGCGGAAGCTTCCACTTCCAGTTGATATCCCCTAATACCAGCAAAGACGAATGCTGGTATTTTTTTTTACATTTTTTTTGATAAGTTTACGATTAACGAGGGAAGGATTGTGGTATAATCCAGATGAATGATAATAAATATCAATTAGGCGAGCTTAAAAGTGAAATACTTAACAATATAATCAAAGGAGACACTTATGAAAATCAGTCAAATTTCAGAAGGCACCCATCAGTTATCTGTAACGGTTGAAAACATGCTTTTTGAGGGGCTTTGGGAAATTCCTAATGGGGTGACGATCAATTCCTATGTTGTAAAGGGAGTAGAAACGGCTCTAATCGATGGCGTTTGCGGATGGGATGGCGTTCCGGAATCCTTTTTTAAACTATTAGATGACTTAAATATTGAACTTTCCTCCATTAAATATTTGGTGTTAAACCATTTAGAGCCTGACCACGCAGGGTGGATAGATGACTTGTTAAAAGTACACCGAGACTTCGAGGTATACTGCTCAGACAAAGGCGCCGAGCTGTATCGCGCGTTTTTTGGTGAAAATGTGCCGATACATGTGGTAAAGGATCAGGATCAGCTGGATCTAGGTGGTGGGAAGGTCTTAAGCTTTCATATGATTCCACATGTGCATTGGCCAGATGCCATGGTGACCTATGATGCTTCGTCAGGTACGCTGTTTTCTTGTGATGCGTTCGGAAGCTTCGGAAACTTTGAAAGATCAGCGTTTGATGATGATTATACTGACGAAGAGCTTGAAACTTTTGAGCATGAGACGATTCGTTACTACTCGAACATCGTCGGTGCATTTTCGCCTTTTGTCATTAAAGCCATCGAAAAATGTGGTGGGCTAGAGATCAAACGTGTCGCACCAGGTCATGGACTGATCTGGCAATCGCGAGTGAACAAAATTATCGAGGATTACCGTGATTATGCCCTTTATCAAAAGGGGGACGCTCGTAAAGAGGTGACGCTGATCTGGGGTAGTATGTACGGTATGACGGGTGAAGCCGTAAAGGCTGCTGAACAAGCCTTAATGGATGCCGGTATCAAATATCATATACATCGAGTGCCTGAAACCCCTTGGGGAGAAGTGATCACATCGGTATGGACCTCATCAGCGGTTATCTTAGCGATGCCGACTTACGAATATAAAATGTTTCCTCCCATGGCTGCCGTTCTTGATGAAATCGGCAAGAAAAAGGCTTATGGCAGAAAAGCCTTCAGGTTCGGCTCGTATGGTTGGTCTGGTGGGGCTCAGAAGGAGCTCGATGAGATTTCCGAGCGCTATAAACTGGGATGGACATTTATCGCACCACATGAGTTTAAAGGACGACCGACAGCCACTGATTTGGAAATTATCAAGTCGCGCGTAAACGAACTAATCGATGGGATGTCATAAAAATAAGTCATAAAAATTAGTCTTAATTCAATAACCCTGACTGGTGTCCAGACAATTGGTCCCCACTCGGGGTTTTATTTTGCATCGCCTTTAACGGATGTGTGGTCACAGGATTTTCGGGTATAAAGCAAAAAGAAGGTGGCGGAGGTAACACATGGGCGAGGTACATATAACGAAGCGAAAACGGCTACTATTTACAATTACATTGATGGGGACGCTTGTGATGGCTTCGTTTTTAGCAATCCAATTTAAAACGGATCGCGTTTATACCCATCTGTTTTACATCCCCATCACGTTAAGTGCCATATGGATGCCTAAGCGGACCTTATTGATAGGTGTGGGATTAGCCTTATATCACTTGGTGCTTGAGTTAATCATCAGGGCGAGCTGGACGCTGTCCACGCTCTCAAGAGCGGTAATCATCATCGTTGTCGCGGCGATTCTCAACGAAATCTGGAAACGCGAACTGACGTACCAGCATGAAATCAAACACCTGGCCTATAAAAGTAGCCATGATGGCTTGACAGGTGTGTTTAACCGCGGGTATTTCGAGCGTGCGCTGGAAAATACATATGACTTACCCACCATGATGATGGTGGTGGATATCGATGGCCTTAAGAGCATTAACGACGGGTTCGGTCACTCGGTTGGTGATGAGCATATCATGGCGACCGCTGAGGTGCTGAGAAAAAGTATCCGGACAGGAGATTTAATCGCCCGCATTGGTGGAGACGAGTTTGCCATCATCGCGCCTCGTTGTGGTGACGATGGGGCACTTGAGGTGCTTCTTAGAGTGGAGGAACAGATTGACCGCTATAACCAAGACATGGAGACGGAAAGATGGCTTTCGTTATCCGCGGGTTATCATATCGCCCTCGTGGATGAAGATTTGCATAAGGTTTTAGAAATTGCCGACGCGAAAATGTATGAGACCAAAAAGAGTAAATATGAGGTGGCTTATGAAATTGAAAAAAGAGGTTTATGAGGAAAAATTGGCCGAGCTTCAGACGGAGCTCGTCAAGCTACAGGAATGGATCGTCCACGAAGGCCTTAGAGTCGTCATACTATTCGAGGGTCGAGATGCAGCGGGTAAGGGTGGCTGCATAAAACGCATCACTGAACCGTTAAACCCGAGGACCTGCCGCGTCGTGGCACTGCCTAAGCCGACAGAAAAGGAAAGGACCCAGTGGTACTTTCAAAGATATGTAGCCCATCTTCCCAGCGCAGGAGAGATGGTTATTTTCGACAGAAGCTGGTATAATCGAGCAGGGGTAGAACGCGTTATGGGATTCTGCACCGATGAAGAGTATTGGGAATTCCTAAAATCAGTCCCCGAGTTTGAGGACATGTTGATCCGTTCGGGGATTATGCTAATCAAGTACTGGTTTTCAGTCAGTGACGATGAACAGGAAGAACGGTTCCAAGAGCGCATCAACGATGAGACGAAACGCTGGAAGCTCAGTGAAATGGATCTGGAAGCACGTTCCAGGTGGGTTGAGTACTCAAAAGCTAAAGACGTGATGTTTCAGTATACCGACACGGAATCATCGCCATGGCATGTGGTGGAGTCCGATAAAAAACGAAATGCACGGATTAACTGCATTTCTCACCTCCTATCCATGATCCCTTATAAAGACCTCGACTATAAAAAGCTGACACTGCCTAAACGCCAGGAGAATGCTGGATATGTCCGTCCACCGATGGAATCTATGAAGTTCGTTCCAGATGTGGCGAAAAAGCTTGCTGAAAAAGAAAAGTAAATCTTGCATATAAGAACGAATAATCGCATATTTAAACAAAAAAACTTGATTTAACAAATGATGATAAATTTTAAGGAGGCTTCATGTCATTTTATAAACTCGGTGTAGCTGCAGAACTCGTCTACGCACTGGAAACACTGGAGATTCACACGCCGACACCGATTCAGTCCCTGAGCATCCCAGTGGTGCTGAAAGGAAAGGATCTGTTAGGCGAGGCGCAAACAGGTACGGGGAAGACGTTAGCCTTTTTGCTACCCATGTTTCAGCAGATTGAGCCTGATACAGGTAAAATCCAGGGTCTCATCATTACACCGACACGTGAATTGGCCATCCAGATTTCAAAGGTGGCGAAACAACTGGCACACATCAAGCCTTTAAAGATACTCACTGCCTATGGTGGCCAGGACGTTATCGCTCAGCTTCATAAATACGGAGGAGAGGTGGAGCTGGTTATCGGTACACCGGGTCGGATTTTAGACTATCTTAGACGTGGGGCTATTCAATTTGACGATTTAAAAATGCTGGTAGTGGATGAAGCGGACCAGATGTTTCATATCGGCTTTCGTAAAGAGGTGGATGAAATTTTGGAACAAACGCCAAGAACAAGGCAGACACTCTGCTACTCAGCCACTTTAAGCCATGCAGTGGATACCTTCGCCGATAAAGTACTTAAAGACCCCATCACAGTTAAGGCGCCGAGGAAGCAAATCACTCTGGAGACCATTGACCAGTATGTGGTCATTACGTCGAACCGAAAAAAATTCGCCGATTTTCAGAGGGTGCTTAAGCAAAATTATCCGGAAAAGGCCATGGTGTTCACCAGATCCCGTATGGGCGCTCAGGCGCTGTACGAAGAGATGCTGGCGGCCGGTTATTCTGTAGAGACGCTGCACGGAGCATTGACACAAGCGAAGAGAGAAGTGGTGATGCAACAGTTTAGGGACGGGGTTGTTCAGTATCTGGTGGCGACGGATGTGGCTGCGAGAGGGCTGGACATCGATGGGGTCACCCATGTGTTCAACTACAACATGCCGGATGATGCGGAAAATTACGTGCACCGAATCGGCAGAACGGGCCGCGCTGGTCTTTATGGCGTCGCGTACTCGTTTATCACACAAAAGGATTTAAACCGTCTGGAAGCCATCGAGGAATTCATCAACATGAAAATCAAAAGAATTCAATTTTCTGATTGACAGAGATTATCAATCATGCTAATATCATAAAAACCGAATAAACGAGATACTCTTATCCAGAGAGGCGGAGGGACAGGCCCTATGATGCCCGGCAACCAGCGATACGCATGGTGCCAATTCCTGCAGTTTAACGACTGAGAGATGAGGGAGGACTAATTTTATTATATAAATGGCCTCTTTCTAGGAAAGAGGTCTTTGTTTTTTCCGGATTTAATCTAAATCACAGAGGAGAAAACACATGTCAGAGAAAAATTTTAAATTCGAAACCTTACAAATTCACGGTGGACAAACCCCTGATCCCACCACTGGATCTAGAGCGGTGCCGATTTATCAGACGAGCTCATACGTGTTTAGAGACGTTGAGCATGCAGCGAACTTATTTGCCTTGAAAGAGCCGGGCAATATCTATACGCGCATTATGAACCCTACCACAGACGTGTTAGAGCAGCGCATCGCGTTACTCGAAGGGGGCGTCGGCGCACTCGCCGTGGCATCCGGTTCAGCAGCGGTGACCTATGCCATCATGAATATCGCGCAGGCTGGCGACGAAATCGTATCGGCGCAGACCTTATATGGCGGTACCTATAACCTGTTCTCAGTGACGTTACCGAAGTATGGCATCTCGACTAAATTCGTGGATGCTGGTGATCTCGAGGCGGTTAAAGGCGCAATTAATGAAAAGACCAAAGCGGTGTATGTGGAAACCATCGGGAATCCTGATATTAACCTCGTGGATGTGGCGGCGCTAGCTGAGGTGGCGCATGAAGCGGGTGTCCCACTCATCGTGGATAATACCTTCGCCACACCGTACCTTTTTAGGCCCTTCGATCATGGGGCGGATATTATCGTCCACTCTGCGACGAAGTTCATCGGGGGTCATGGCACCAGCATAGGCGGCCTTATCGTGGACGCTGGCAAGTTCGATTGGATTCGTTCAGGACGTTTCCCAGGCCTTACAGAACCAGATGCCAGCTATCATGGCATCCGCTATGCGCAGGATGTGGGTGCAGCAGCATTTATCACGAAGGCGCGCGTACAGCTGCTCAGAGATACCGGTGCATGCCTTAGCCCATTTAATGCCTTTTTACTTCTACAGGGACTGGAAACCCTCTCATTACGCGTCGAGCGCCATGTGGAGAACACGCGTAAAATCATCCGGTTTTTATCAGAGCACCCGGCAGTAAGCTGGATTCGTTATCCTGAGCTTCCTGATAGCCCCTATAAAGCGCTTGCCGACCGTGACTTCCCTAAGGGAACAGGCTCCATCTTCACTTTCGGCATTAATGGCGGCGTGGAAGCGGGAAAAACCTTTATCGATTCCCTTAAGCTCTTTTCGCTTTTGGCCAATGTCGCCGACGCAAAATCACTGGTCATCCATCCTGCCAGCACGACACATGCCCAGCTCGATGAAGAAGGCTTAAAGCGCGCCGGCGTTTCATCCGATTTAATTCGGATTTCCATCGGCCTAGAAGCCGTAGAGGACTTGATCGATGATTTAAGTGAAGCACTGAATGCTTCACAAACAAGGTAGGGTGACTTATATGCCCATCATTATTCCAAACACGCTTCCTGCAGCAGCCGTACTGGCAGAAGAAAATATATTTACCATGACTGAGTTTCGGGCATTTCATCAAGATATCCGGCCCCTCAAGATCGGGATCCTAAACCTGATGCCCACCCGTGAAACCACAGAGACACAGCTTCTGCGGGTTTTAGGAAACACGCCCCTTCAGACGGAAATCGTCCTGATCCGCATCGATTCACATGTGCCTCAAAACACGTCCATGGAATATTTAGAACGGTTCTATAAGCCGTTTTCAGAGGTTAAGGACCAACGGTTCGACGGACTGGTCATCACTGGTGCGCCGGTGGAGAACCTCGCCTTCGAAGCCGTTTCCTACTGGCAGGAGCTGGAGGAAATTCTGGAATGGTCGAGACATCATGGCTTTGCCACGTTCCATATTTGCTGGGGGGCTCAGGCAGCGCTTTACAAACACTATGGCATTCCGAAATACCCACTAGAGAAAAAATGCTTCGGCGTCTTTAAGCATGTGGCGACCTCGAATCATTCGAAACTTCTTAGAGGATTCGACGATGCGTTTTACATCCCACAGTCGCGTCATACTGAAGTAAGGCGTGCGGACATCGCAAAGGTAAAGACCCTGGAAATCGTCGCTTATTCGGAGGAGAGCGGTGTAGGGCTCGTGGTGAGTTTGGACGGGAGAGAAGTCTATGCCACGGGGCATTCGGAGTATGATGCGCTCACATTGGCGACAGAATACTTTAGAGACCTGAACAAAGGGTTCCCCATCGAGGTGCCGCGACATTATTTTACAGATGATCACCCTGAGCTACCGGTTAAGGTAAAGTGGCGCTCCCATGCGCATCTGCTGTTTTCCAACTGGCTGAACTACTTCGTCTATCAGGAGACGCCTTACGATTTAGAGGAAGGTCGCTGGTAATCGCAAAATTCGTAAACGTTTAAACGTCCATGAAACGGGTATGCTACTATCAAAATAAGCAAAAGTGAGGATGCCATGAGTGATGGGTTAATGTTAAAAAGGATGCCGGTGATTTTCGTGGGACATGGTTCCCCTATGAATGCCATCGAGGATAATGCGTTTACGAAAACTTGGGAAGCGCTGGGGAAAAGGCTGCCGCGTCCGAAGGCGATACTCGCAGTATCAGCGCATTGGTATACTGAGGGGACGCTAACCTCTGATGCTGAAAATCCAAGAACGATTTACGACATGTATGGTTTTCCACGTGCCCTATATGAGCTGAAGTACCCTGTAAAGGGGGATGCTGATTTAACCGAAGCCGTTAAAGTGATTCTAGGGGATACGGTAACCGTCGATAATGGCTGGGGCATCGACCATGGTACGTGGTCCGTTTTATGTAAGATGTATCCAGAGGCGGATATTCCCGTGGTACAGCTCAGTGTCCATGCAAGGGCCGCCGCTCAGGTTCATTATGATATCGGCAAAAGGCTGGCGACGCTTAGAGATGAAGGGTATTTGATATTTGGCAGTGGCAACATCGTGCATAATCTCGCCTTGATCAGCTGGGACTTGCCAGAGGGATTTTCATGGGCGCAGGCGTTCGACGATTATGTGAAAAGCGCGATAGTAGAGGGCAGGCATGATGATGTGATTCATTATGAACGTGCAGGCGATAGCGCGAAGAAGGCGTTCTACACGCCAGACCACTACTTTCCGCTCTTATATGCGCTGGGGGCTTCGGATGCAGAGGATCAGGTGGAAGTCTTTAACGACGTTTGCCTGATGGGTTCCATGTCCATGACGGGATATTTGTTCACACCACAAGAATAGGATGGCTAAACGATTAAAAAACCCGATTGTATGGTATAATAAGACCAGAACAATCGGGTTTTTATTTAGAAGCATAAGGGGATTAGATACATGTCGATAGCGATTAGAGAGACACTTTCAAACACGCTGAATTTTTGGGAGTACCTATCAGAGACTGAAAAGTTGAAACTAGAAGAAAACAGTTACCCTGTGAATTATAAAAAGGGAGAAACCATCCATGGTGGCGATCAGGATTGTGTCGGGATTTTGCTCGTTCGTGCAGGCGGCCTGAGAACGTATATGCTATCGGAGGATGGGCGAGAGGTCACCTTATACCGCTTATCAGCAGGTGATGTGTGTGTGTTATCTTCCTCCTGTGTCCTTAGTAATATCACTTTTGATGTGCATATCGACGCCGATTATGACAGTGAACTGGTGATCATCAACTCAGATGTCTATTCTGAAATCGCCAGCACGAATATCCACGTCGAAAATTTCACGAACAAGGAAGCGGTGGCGCGCTTTTCTGATGTCATGTGGGCGATGCAGCAAATTCTGTTTATGAGCTTCGATAAGCGCTTGGCGAGCTTCTTGATCGATGAAATCTCTCGAACGGGAAGTGTGGAAATCATGCTTACCCATGATGCCATCGCTAAATATGTCGGTTCAGCCAGAGAGGTGGTTTCCAGGATGCTGAAATACTTCGCCTCGGAAGGCATCGTCGAGCTACAGCGCGGTGGACTTAAGGTGCTGGATAAACAGCGTCTGCGAAAATTGGTTACGATGTAAACATTTGAACACTCTTCAAACCGTATACGGATAAAACAAAATGAAATGAGGATAACATGAGTTCACGCAAGGGAAATCCACCACAGGCGGGTAAAACGCCATTTTATGAGGGATTAAACAAGAAAAAGAAGCATAAAGGACCCTCGGTAGACACCTTTGAGTCTGATTATTATGAGGATGATTACTATGAACCGTATGAGGCGAAAACCACCCCTCAGAAGTCTGTCGAGGCGAGAAAACCTTACCAGGCAAAGGGTAAGCCCACCTCAAGCACCGTTCAAACTGAGCGTAAACCCGCTCATACCGTAAGGGGCAAGAAGGTCGTGGAGCGTAGTGGTGCATTCGAGCGTATGGAACAAAAACCACGCTATGACCGCTCTTTAGATGCCTATCGCAGCGAGCCCAAATGCGGGGTGTTCGGCGCGTGTGGCGGCTGTCAGCTTCAGCACCTAACGTATGAGGGTCAGCTTAAATATAAGCAAAAGAAAATTGAGCTGCTAATGAGCGCCTTTGGTAAGGTTTCGCCCATCGTCGGCATGGAAAATCCTGAGCACTATCGAAATAAAGTGCATGCCACATTTTCCTATGATAAACGCGGCAAGATCGTCGCAGGAATCTATGAAGAAGACAGCCACCGCGTGATTCCCATCACCAACTGCCTGATACAAGATAAACGTGCGAACGGTATCATCCAGACGATTTTAGGTCTTATGCCGTCATTTAAGATGACGCCCTATGATGAGGATTATGACACTGGCTTTCTCCGTCATGTACTCATAAGGACGGGGCACGTCACGGGTGAGGTCATGGTGGTCATCGTCGGCGGAAACCCTATTATGCCTTCTAAGAACAATTTCGTGAAAGCCTTAGTTAAAGCCCACCCAGAGATCAGCACAGTGGTGTTTAATGTGAATAACCGCCGCACCAGCATGGTACTCGGCGCGTATGAAAAAGTCCTCTACGGTAAGGGATATATCGAAGATGTGCTCTGCGGTACTACCTTCCGTATTTCACCGAAGTCGTTTTATCAGATCAATTCGGTCCAAACCGAAAAGCTTTATGATAAAGCTATGGAATATGCGGCCCTAACAGGCACTGAAAACGTCCTGGACGCTTATTGCGGCATCGGCACTATCGGCCTTATCGCCAGTAAAAAAGCGGGCGAGGTCATCGGTGTAGAACTCAACAAAGATGCTGTAAAAGACGCTGTCGCCAATGCAAAACTCAACAGCATCACCAATACACAGTTCTATCAGGGAGATGCTGGCGATTTCATGCTGGAAATGGCTGCCGAAAACGAATTCCTAGACGTGGTCTTTATGGATCCACCACGCAGCGGCAGTGACGATAATTTCCTCTCAGCCCTCGTGAAGCTCGGACCAAAGCGTGTGGTGTACGTGTCCTGCGGTCCAGAGACCCTAGCGCGCGATGTCCGCTACCTCACACTTAACGGTTACAGTGTCAAGGCTATCCAGCCTTATGACATGTTCCCGTGGACCGAGCACGTTGAGACGGTTGTACTTCTTTCCCACAAAAAAGCAGACACACATATCAACGTAAATGTGGAGTTTGGTGAAGGTGAAGGGAAAATTCCCGTAGGCAAGATTGTTGAAAAAGCTGAAGATTATAGATCAAGCGAAAGAGTTACCTATAAGATGATACAAGAGTATATAGAGAGTAAATATGGCTTTAAGGTACACACTTCCTATGTTGCAGAAGTAAAAAGAGATTTGGGATTACCTATGTATGATGCTCCTAATGCGGTAGAAGAATTGAAACGGCCAAGGAAACGCCCGACAATCCAAAAGGTGGAAGCAATCAGAGATGCGCTGAGGCATTTTAGCATAATATAGTTTATCAGAAAGAATATTACTATATACAATATTACCAATAAAAAAGAGAGGCAATAGAACAGTATTGCTTCTTTAGAACTTGCCGATTTTTCTATATAGTTAAGAAAATGAGAAGAAAGGAAATGCAACTGATGTAGAAAGGACGCTGTTGATAGAGCCTGTATAAAATTTTAGTTGGCATTTTGAACCAATATCCATATAGTATATTGACAATGAATGGAAATGTGATACTATATAGGTAATTGTGGTGCTTCAATCTAACTATTGCTAGATTGAAATTCTCCTATTGGTTGATTTGCGCTAGTGTAGACTAGAATTTACACAGTCATGTCCAGTGCGGTCATGGCTGTTTTTTGATTGAGGACTGCAAAAAAATAATTAAGGAGGTCCTTGATATGGACAATTATTTACCAACGGAAGTTGAAATAAGACGTATTGTATTGGCTTATTTTGGAGGAACGAAAGGAGGCAAGACAACAGGGATTGCAGCATTGACGAAAATACCAGATGTAATTATTGATTTGGCTTCTGGAGATGATGGAAGAACAAAGACTACCGTACAGTATCATATTGTCCCAGATGAAGAATTATCAGAAATTTTGATTGAAGATATAGAAATCTTTGAGCAGAATATTATGGGATCTATAACGGGAGATGTGCAGAGATATAACGAACAGGTTAAAAAAGATTCTGTGCTTAAGAAGGTGCTGAGATTAGAATCTCTTGATGAAGGTGATGATGTTAGAAAATATGTTTCGGATCATATAAAGCAATTTACAGACACAAAACCTTCAATCGAAACATTAAAATTGCTACTGTGTTCTGAAAATATAGACAGGTACATTAGTAGAATAACATTAGTGGTTCCTGCACAGACGGATGTGGCTAATTATCTTCTAAAGAATAAAATGGAGCTGTTTATCAGAGATACAAGAGGTTTACTAGATATTGCATTGGAAGCTAATAACGGAAAGGAACAATCTTCAAGGACCTTGAGAGAGTTAGGACTGGAAGGGCTTGATGGAATTCTATTCTTTTGTTCGGAGTCATATCCAAATATTATTCAAGAGTTATACTATGATACATTTAAGAGTGTATTTCAATCAGTTCCAGTATTTTTGATGGCAAGAGATAATATGTTGTTCAAAATTTTCAATATGAATGGTCAACCAACTAATTACAAAAATGTTGAGAGTTTAGTTGACAATATTCAGCAGGGTGGAAATACTTTTTATTCTGATATAGAAGAACAGTATTTTCTTAATACGTTTGCACTTATGGAAAAGTTTAACATTACCTTTTTTGATTCATCAGTTGGTAGCTATAGATTTAGAGATAAATTCTTTAATCAGCAGAAAGTTGAATTTTTATTTCCATCTTGTGCTTCGCTAAAAAATTTATCTGTATCGAAGTCGCATTCTGATATGCCCGATATAGATATTGCAACTCAGCCTGATTTTATATTTTATCAGACCATAGCAGTAGTATCTTGTATTAAAATGCTTACAATGATTGGTCATCTACAAGAAGGGATGCTTACGGTGCTTAAATCAGGGTTAGCATCTGATTGTTTATGGAATGTTTGTATAGAACCTAATAATATTAATTATCTTGAAAGCGATTTTTCAAATTATGATAATTATCATACGTCATATGCTGCTACTTCATACGTAAAGCCGCAGTTTACTACCGTGTCCAAAAGTCGAATCGAACATGATATTATTGATCCAACAGTTGAACTACTTGGTTCACGTGGCGGGATTACAACAATGAATAATGGAAGATTACGTTATCCTATTACAGCTGTGACTGCAGTTACTTCAAGACAATGGCTATCTATGTTGATTTCAAAAATTACCTTAGATGGAAACTTGATGAATCCACATACTAACGAAGAATTGTTTCCTGAACTTAAGGGAGATATAAAGGCCCAAGAAGCTTTATTACAGAAGGCATTGTATCACATCCTATATAAGAGATTTACTGATGTGAACGCAACCATTCAATATTATTTATTAGTAGATAGACATAGGGTGGTTGATGGTATTCTAACAATACGAAATGTTAAAAAGACTACTTATACATCATTTGTTGAGGTGGTAAGAAATGTGATCGAAGTTTTTTGCAAGTATGTAAGAAGTTCATATGATATTTCAGAGATTTATAGAAATCCAAATGATTGATTTTAAAAAAAGGAGAGGTTTTAAAATCTCTCCTTTTAAAAATTGCCTAAAAGATTATACAGAAATATATGTAGGCAAGTAAGGATTTAATGGTCTTTATCGCAGAAGTGACCAAGGGGCTAGGATTGCCAATTTATGAGACTTATAATGCAGTAGAAGTATATTACGAGAGATATCGAATTCTAAAAATAGGGAAACATTTAATGATAAGTTGAAATGCTTTTGGTTTATATAAGTAAAATAATAAAAGCCACAATTCTTTAGATATAGAATTGTGGCTTTTATTATTGAAACAAAGTTTTTATTTAATGTTTTTATAAATATCCATATAAGATTTGTATCATATTTTGTTTTGGTTTATAGACAGTAGACTGGTTGAAACTGTACAAGAAAACCTATTGTCCGAATATGTCCAAACAATTCATTGACAATAGAGACTTTAGATGATATTATTTAATGGAAAACACAATAGTGTCCAAAAAAAGAGGTGACCACATGAAGTCAGGTTTAGTAGTTAAATTAATAGAAGCTCATAGCTCTGGAAGCGAAGATGCTTTTAAAATTGCAGTAAATACTTTAGCGGATGATGAAGAAAAAAAAGGAAATTTTACCACTGCTTCTTCATTGAGAAACGCATATGTTTATGATAAAAAACGGTCTATAGCTTATAACGATAGTCCACTTTCAGAAATGTCTTTTTCTGTCCAAAATGCAATTCCGATGCCTAAAGATAAGGATAGTACGTTGGATTTGCTGGAGATTTTAACCCCTAAAATTAAATTATCAGATGTTGCCTTGCCCGAAAAAACACTACAAGCAGTTAGGCAAATTGTGGAAGAGCAAAAATCGGTTGAACAACTTATTAATAGAGGGGTTCTACCAGCAAACAGGCTGTTATTTTGTGGACCTCCAGGTTGTGGAAAGACATTAACTGCGAATGCCTTGGCGGGGGAGTTGCAAATACCAGTTGCATATGTAAAACTTGATGGTCTAGTCTCTTCTTATTTAGGTCAAACAGGAACAAACATAAGAAAAATCTTTGACTTTGTTAAGAATAAACGAATAATGTTATTTTTAGATGAGTTTGACGCTATTGCAAAGAAAAGAGATGACTCTAATGAATTGGGAGAACTTAAGAGAGTTGTGACAACACTTTTGCAAAACATGGATGCTATGCCATCGAATGTTTTTTTAGTAGCAGCAACAAATCATCACCATCTTTTAGATCCGGCTATTTGGAGAAGATTTAATTCTTCAATATTGTTAGAATTACCAAATTCCGAACAGAGAATTCAAATGATTAAACAATTTTGTTTTGAAAAGTTATCTGAATATAATGTTGATATTAAGACTTTAACAATATTATCTGAAGGTATGAGTGGCGCAGAGGTACATAGTTTTATGCAATCACTTGCAAAATATTGTGTACTGCAAAATGTAGATAAAATTGTCTCTCAAAAAGAGATTGCAGAAATATGGTTACAGCAAAATACACTTTTTATTAGCGAGAATAGTGATGATTTTATGAAAGCACTATATAAGCTGAAAAAAAATGGGATATCATTAAGGACATTGGAAGAGATAACAAGTATACCAAAATCTACATTAGACTATCGTTTTAAAAAGGAGGGGTTAAATGATGAGTGATAAAAGAAGAAATCATTTGTGGATTCCTGATGAGGAAGTTACTAGGGTAGACAAAAGTCCAACAGGGAGGACAACACCAAGAAATATATCCTTTACTGAGCACGGTCAAAAACTAAGTAGCAGTCTAAAATTAATTAAAGAAGCGATTGAAAGTGTTTCAAAAGATGATTCTTTATTAGATTCAGGATTAATGATATTCAAAGTAGAATTGCCAGATGGAGAGAAAATCAAAGATAAAAAAGACTTGTTTATCTCAACTGGTATGGAAGTTAAAGCTGTTAAAAGTGAAAATAAGGCTGTAATTGCTACAACCAATACCCAGTTTCAGTTACTAAGAAAAAGAATAGATGATTATACTCGTTCAGGGGCAGGTAAAACTTATTTTGATTATATAGAAGATTTCAAACCTTATCTTGGGAGCGAAAAGAATTCAAGCTCTTTACAAAAAACTACTTGTTCAGAGGTAGTTCCTGTTTCATTGGATATCCAGCTAATGCTTGTACCTAACTTAAGTGAAGAAGTATATCATTTAGCCATAAAAAGAGTAGTTGAAAAAATTACTAGTAAAGAGGGAATTATTCAGGAAGAACCATATTACTTATCAGATAATACGCCAGTAATACGTGCAATTATACCTTCGAACTCCCTGTTTCATTACGAGAATGATTCAGCAATTTACAGGATTGAAGAAACAGATTTTTTTAGTGCTGATGCAGCATCAAAATATGCCATTGATTTAAATGAGTTAGAACTAGATGACAGTATTACCATTGAAAATCTACCAATAGTAACTGTATTAGACTCAGGGGTGAGTTTTCCAGAAGGATTAAAACCACTTATACTTAATCATTGGACAGATGGTTCTCCTGGTGGTGATAATGAGCACGGAACAAAGGTGGCTAGTCGAGTTGCATTCAAATACATTTGTGATCAACTGCCAAGTAGGAAAATTACTCCAAGAACTCGCATTATTGATTGCAATATTTTAGATGGAAATGTTCCTGTAAACATATTTATTAAAAGAATTCAGAATGCTGTAGCTACATTTTGTGATATATCTAAAATATATAATTTATCTGCGAATGCATCCTCACCAATTGAAGGAGATGAAATGAGTATTTTAGGGTATGAATTAGATGCGTTGCAACTAAGCCGAAATGTACAGTTTATTGTTTCGTCAGGAAATCACCAATTGTGGAGTACCGAATCTTGTTTAGAAGATATTCTAGATGATGATGAATCAAGAATATCAGCACCAGCCGACTCTATGCTATCTATTGTCGTTGGAGCAACTTCAGGAGAAACACATCCAAATAGTCTTTCGGCCATAAATGAAGTTACTTCTTATAGCCGTAGAGGTTCAGGGTTTAATGGTTTTTCTAAACCGGATTTAACTGCTTATGGAGGTTGTATAACACATATCGCAGGATCAGTATCAGTACCTGAAGATAAATACTCTTTACTTTTAGACAAGAATGGTAAATTAACGCCAGATGCAGGGACAAGCTTTACTGCGCCTGTAGTGGCTGGAGATTTTGCAGAAATATTAGGAATTACTCCTAATCAAGACATTCTCCTGACGAAAGCGTTGTTATATCACAATGCTATGCCCATTTGGGATGAGGATAGTATATCTGATGAAGAATTAGCGTATGCTCATAATTTATACGGCAGAGGTTTATCTAATGTTGATGAAAGCAAGTATTCATCTCCTTCTAAAGTAACATTTGTTAGAACAGGAACATTAAACAGAGTTACTAAAGAACGAGTAAGCATTTATATGCCTGAAATTTTAGCAGCTCAGGTGGGAAGAAATGTCGCTAAAGTTTCTGTAACATGCATTTCAATGCCATCAGTTGATAGAACAAAAGGAACAGAATATTTAGGGGCATATATCAGAGCATCATTAAAAAAGAGCAGTTCTGATGGACGTTTAATGCCAGTTCAACAAGACTTTAAAGAGGGTAGACAAAAATGGGATGTTTGCCATCAGTTCACAAAGTTATTTTCAAAATTTGAAGCTGGAGATTGGCAGATCTGGCTTGAATTATTTTCACGTTGGGATGAAGAAAACATTGATATTCCATATGCACTAGTTGTAACTATTGAAGATGTCAGCAATACTCTGGATGTTTATAGCGAAATTGAGGCATTAAATAGATATCGTGCTATTAATACGCTTAGATTACGTCTTGATTCTCAAGTATAAAAATTGATTAAAGATAAAATACTTCTTAAAAAAGAGTTAGTTTATATAGCTAGCTCTTTTTTTATACCAAAAATCAAAAGGAGGAACAAAATTGAACGCAAAAGTAATCGCCATTGCCAACCAAAAGGGCGGCGTAGGCAAAACCACTACTTGTGCCAATCTAGGCATAGGACTTGCTCTGGAGGGCAAGAAAGTTTTGCTTGCAGACTGTGACCCTCAGGGTAGTCTGTCTATCAGTTTAGGGCACTCCCAACCAGATGCTATTTCCACAACACTTGCTACTGTTATGGGGAAGGTAATTACCGATATCTCCATTGAAAGGAGGGAGGGAATTTTAAGACACGAGGAAAATGTAGACCTACTTCCTGCCAACATTGAACTATCTGGCATGGAGGTATCACTTGTAAATGCTATGAGTAGGGAAACTATCTTAAAACAGTATCTCGATACAGTAAAAAAGCAGTATGACTTTATTCTTTTGGATTGTATGCCCTCATTAGGTATGCTGACGGTTAATGCTCTAGCTGCTGCTGACAGTGTAATCATACCAGTGCAGGCGCAGTATCTACCCGCAAAAGGCTTAGAACAACTTTTACAGACCATTGGTAAGGTACGAAAGCAAATTAACACAAAACTAAAGATTGATGGTATTTTGCTAACAATGGTAGATAATCGCACTAATTTTGCAAAGGACATCAGTTCATTGCTTAGAGAAACTTATGGAGGGAGTATTAAAATATTTGACACAGATATTCCACACTCTGTAAGAGCTGCTGAAATCAGTGCAGAAGGGAAAAGCATTTTTGCCCATGATCCGAAAGGTAAGGTTGCAGAAGGTTATAAAAATCTGACAAAGGAGGTACTTAAAATTGAAAAGCTCCGCCAAAAACATAAAGCTGACATCGGTAGATGATTTGTTTTCCACTGAAGAAAGCCGAGCCGATGAAAACAGAGAAAAAATTATAGAAATTCCTTTGCAAGAGTTATTTACATTTAATAATCATCCATTTAAAGTCATTGACAATGAAGCTATGTTTGACACGGCTGAAAGTGTTAAACAGTATGGTGTTCTTGTTCCTGCTATTGCCAGACCCCGCGATGAGGGTGGATATGAGCTTGTGGCAGGACATCGCCGTAAAAGAGCCTGTGAACTTGCCGAATTTTCTAGCATGCCCGTAATTGTCCGTAATCTTAATGATGATGAAGCTACTATCATTATGGTTGACAGCAACTTGCAAAGAGAAAACATTTTGCCAAGTGAACGAGCCTTTGCATACAAAATGAAGTTATCTGCAATGAAAAGGCAAGCTGGTAGACCATCAAAAGAAAATGTGTCCCAAGTTGGGACACAAAAACGCTCCGACCAGTTATTAGCAGAGCAAGTGGGAGATAGCCGAAATCAGGTACAAAGATATATCCGCTTGACTGAACTTATCCCTGAACTACTTTCTATGGTAGATGAAAAGAAAATTGCTTTTAATCCTGCTGTGGAACTGTCTTATCTCAAAAAAGAAGAACAGACTGATTTGATTGAGGCTATGGATATGGAACAGGCTACACCTTCTCTTTCGCAGGCACAGCGATTAAAGAAATTTAGTGCCGAGGGTAAATTAAGCCTTGAGGTTATGAGTGCCATTATGAGCGAGGAAAAGAAAGGAGAGGTAGATAAGGTAACGCTGACAGGAGATAAAATAAAAAAATATTTCCCTAAAAGCTACACGACACAGCAGATGGAGGCTACTATTATTAAACTGCTTGAAGGCTGGCACAAAAAACGTACACAACAACAGGAACGATAAAAGGGAAACCATTTAATACGCTGATAATAGTCGCTAAACTGTCTGCGACTTTTTTGTTTTTCAGCATGAAAGGAAGTGATATGATTGGCAGTATTTAGAGTGGAAAAGACAAAAGATTATACAGTTATGGCGAATCACCACTTGCGAAACACGGAGCTTTCCCTAAAGGCAAAAGGCTTATTATCGCTAATGCTTTCCTTACCGGACAATTGGGATTACACCACAAAAGGACTTTCCTGTATCTGCAAGGACGGAATTGACAGTATAAATGCCACAATAAAAGAGCTTGAGATAAGTGGCTACTTAATCCGTAGGCGTATCCGTAATGACAAAGGACAGCTTACTACAACGGAATATACAATTTTTGAAAAGCCACAAAAGCTTGATACTACAGATGTTCCACCTAAACGGGAAAATTCAATCTTGGATAATCCAATGTTGGAAAAACCAATACTGGAAACCCCAATCGTGGAGAAACCTAAACAGGGCGAACCTATCTTGGGAAATCCCCACCAATTAAGTACTAATACATTAATAACTGATTTATTAAATAAAGAGGGATTAAGTATCCATCCATCAAATCCGTATCCATCAAGTACTGAGCCAAAAAAGAAGATGGGATATGATGAGATTGGATGTAATAGCGCAAATGAAGTAAAAGAGCTGGTTTTAAAAAATATTGAGTATGAGTATATAAAGCATGATCATAACTGTGACCAGCTTAATGAAATTGTTGACCTTATGGTGGAAACACTTTGTTCCACCAAAGATGTTATCAATGTTTCTGGCGATGATTACCCTGCACAGCTTGTCAAAGAAAAGCTATTAAGGATCAACAGTCTACACATTGGATATGTATTTGAATGTCTGAAAAAGACGACCACATATATCCGCAACATCAAGAGATATTTACTAGCTACTCTCTTTAATGCACCATCAACCATAGACAATTACTATTCAGCGCTTGTAAAACACGATTTCTATGGAGCAGATTAACGACGTTTTGTACCTGATTTACAGGAATTGAAAAGCGTCTTTTTTGTGCCTGAAAGGAGGCGATTATTATACAAGAAGAAGTAGAAAACAGAACGGTAGCACTGGCTATCAACACCAGCAAACTGACAGCAGGTATTCTAAAGTCGGCGATTCTTAAATACCTGGAAGCACAAAAGAATAAAGGTAGGGATAGCCCCAAAATCCCTCATGGAAAGCAGAGCGTCAAAGACCTTGCTAAACAAAATCAAGGTATGAGCAACATTGAGGTGACGGATAAAAACATTAGGAGTTTTGAACGTGTGGCAAAGAAATATGGTGTGGACTTTGCTATCAAAAAAGATAAAACCGTAAGCCCACCTAAGTACCTTGTCTTTTTCAAAGGTAGGGATGCAGATGCTATTACGGCTGCTTTTACTGAATTTACAGCAAAGACCATGGAGAAAGCAGCAAGACCCTCTGTACTGGCACAGCTTAGAAAGTTTACAGAGCTAGTGAGAAACACGATTACCGATAGGGTGAAAAACAGGGAAAAGGAGCAAAGTCGATGAATACAAAAATAAAAAAACTTCTTATTCTGAATCTGCCTTATCTATTTCTTGCTTTATTCTTTACAAAGGTGTCTCAGTCATGGAGGTATGCGGTAGGTTATGAGATAGCAGATAAAATCCTAAATCTAATGGACGGCTTTTCAGCTGCTTTTAAAAACCCACTGCCAAGTCTATACCCCCAAGATATATGGATAGGCATACTGATTGCTGTTATTATCCGTCTTGTAGTTTTTATCAAAGGAAAAAACGCTAAGAAGTATAGAAAAGGTGTTGAATATGGTTCTGCACGATGGGGAAATACCGTAGATATACGCCCTTTTGTAGATCTCGTATTCCAAAACAACGTGATACTTACACAAACAGAACGTCTTATGATGTCAAACCGCCCCAAAAACCCTAAGAATGCAAGAAATAAAAACGCACTTATTGTGGGAGGTTCTGGCTCTGGAAAAACTAGATTTTGGCTAAAGCCAAATCTAATGCAGTGCCATAGCTCTTATGTGGTCACTGATCCAAAAGGCAGTATTGTTGTGGAATGCGGGAAGTTATTGCAGCGAGAGGGATACAAAATCAAAATCCTTAATACCATCAACTTTAAGAAATCCATGCACTACAACCCTTTTGCATATATCAGAAGCGAAAAAGATATCTTAAAGTTAGTTACCACCCTTATAGCCAATACCAAAGGTGAAGGGAAGGCAGGAGATGACTTTTGGGTAAAAGCAGAAACTTTGCTTTATACAGCGCTTATTGGATACATCTATTTTGAAGCTCCAGAACATGAACAGAACTTTTCTACCCTCATTGAGTTTATCAATGCCTCTGAGGTACGGGAAGATGATGAGGACTTTCAAAATCCTGTGGATTTAATGTTTGCTCAATTGGAGGGAAAAGACCCACAACACTTTGCCGTTAGACAGTATAAAAAATACAAATTGGCAGCAGGAAAAACTGCAAAATCCATTCTTATATCCTGCGGAGCAAGACTCGCGCCCTTTGATATAAAAGAACTGCGTGAGCTGACTGCTTATGATGAAATGGAGCTTGATACATTAGGTGATAGAAAAACTGCCCTATTTATTATCATTAGCGATACTGATGATACCTTTAATTTCCTAATATCGATGGCATATACACAGCTTTTTAATCTCCTTTGCGATAAGGCAGACGATGTTTACGGTGGGAGACTACCTGTACATGTTCGCTGTTTGATTGATGAGGCTGCTAACATCGGCCAAATTCCTAAACTAGAAAAATTGATGGCTACCATTCGTTCAAGAGAAATTTCCGCCTGCCTTGTGTTACAGGCACAGAGCCAACTTAAGGCTTTGTATAAAGACAACGCCGATACCATTATTGGAAATTGCGACAGTATGATCTTTCTTGGGGGGAAGGAAAAAACAACCCTCAAGGATTTATCAGAAACCCTCGGTAAAGAAACCATTGATATGTTTAACACTTCCGACACCAGAGGGTCACAAAGAAGTTACGGGCTTAATTATCAAAAGCTGGGAAAGGAGCTTATGAGTATGGATGAACTTGCTGTCATGGACGGAGGCAAGTGCATTTTACAGCTACGAGGTGTTCGCCCGTTTCTCTCCGAGAAGTATGATATTACAAAGCATCCCAATTACAAATACTTATCGGATTTTGATAAAAGAAATACCTTTAATATTGAAAAGTATCTGTCCACAAAATTTAAACCAAAGCCTGATGAGGTATATGATGTTTACGAAATAGACCTTACAGATGAAATTCAAACCGCTGAGTAGGCGGTTATTTTTTTACTAAAAAACGAATATTTAGGAGGATTTAATTATGGCATTTTTTAATGAGGCAGTAAATGTATTGCAGACACTTGTAATTGCTCTTGGAGCAGGACTTGGTATTTGGGGAGTGATCAATCTTTTAGAGGGATATGGAAATGACAATCCAGGTGCAAAATCACAAGGTATGAAACAACTTATGGCCGGCGGTGGCGTAGCACTGATTGGCATTACCCTTGTGCCTTTGCTTTCTGGGTTATTCGGTTAATTGGTAAAGCCTTATGCAAAGCATCATCGACAGCATTACCGAATGGCTCAAAGAAGTGTTAGTCGGCGGTATTACGGAAAACTTGTCGGGGATGTTCGATAACGTCAACCAAAGGGTTGGTGAAATCGCAGGGGAAGTAGGAATGACACCGTCAGCTTGGAATGGCGGTGTCTTTTCCATGATACAATCCCTATCCGAAACCGTAATTATCCCCATTGCCGGCATTATATTGACTTTTGTGATGTGCTACGAACTGATACAAATGGTCATTGAAAAAAATAATCTTCACGATATTGAAACATTCATGTTCTTTAAATGGATTTTCAAAACATTTATAGCTGTAATGATTATCACTAACACCTTTAACATCATTATGGGGATTTTTGATGTATCACAACACGTCGTATCCAATGCTGCAGGTGTGATTATTTCAGAAACCAGTATAGACATCAGCACTGTCATAGCAGATATGGAAACACGGCTTATGGAAATGGAGCTTGGTCCTTTGTTTGGTTTGTGGCTACAAAGTATGTTTGTAGGATTGACCATGCACGCATTATCTATCTGTATTTTTGTAATCATCTATGGTCGGATGATTGAAATTTATCTTATGACCTCCCTTGGAGCAATCCCCTTTGCAACTATGGTAAATCGTGAATGGGGAGCAATGGGACAGAACTATCTAAGGGCAATGCTGGCTCTTGGTTTTCAAGCCTTTCTCATTATGGTATGCGTAGGTATTTATGCAGTATTAGTGCAATCCATTGCCACTGACAGTGATATTATGGGAGCTGTTTGGACTTGTATAGGATATACAGTACTCCTATGCTTTACCCTGTTTAAGACAGGCTCACTGGCAAAAAGTATTTTTAATGCCCATTAATAAAACACAGAAAGGAGGATTTTATGGCTTATGTACCCGTATCAAAAGATTTAAGTAACGTCAAAACAAAGGTCGTATTTAACCTTACTAAGCGACAGCTTATCTGTTTTTCCATAGCCCTTTTGGTAGGACTGCCGTTGTTTTTTCTATTTAAAAATAGAATAGGAACAAGTGCTGCAACTCTTATCATGATTTTTTCTATGATGCCTTTTTTCATGCTCGCCATGTATGAAAAGCATGGGCAACCCCTTGAAGTAATTGCAAAGCACTACCTGGAGCTGCGTTTTTTAAATCCAAAACAAAGACCCTATAAAACAAATAATTTCTATGCCGCCATCATGCGACAAGCAAGACTAGATAAGGAGGTCAAGCACATTGTTACACGCAAACAAAACAAACCGCCCAAAGCTGACAAAAGCAGATAGACGGGAAATTAACGATGCTATTTTACGGGCAAGAAATACAAATAAAAAGGAAAAAACTGCACAGGACAGTATTCCCTATTTGCGTATGTTCCCCGATGGTATTTGCCATGTCAGGGATCGCTTTTATACAAAGACCATACGCTTTCAAGACATCAACTATCAGCTCGCTCAAAATGAGGATAAGACCGCTATCTTTGAAAGCTGGTGCGATTTCCTCAACTACTTTGACAGCTCAATAAAGTTTCAGCTTTCTTTTCTTAACATGACTGCCAATGCAAAGGACTATGAGAGCAGTATTTCTATTAAGCCACAGCAGGATGATTTTGACACCATCCGTACTGAATATGCAGATATGCTCCACAATCAGCTTGAAAAAGGGAATAACGGTTTAACAAAAACTAAGTATTTGACCTTTGGCATTGAGGCAGACAGTATTAAAATTGCTAAACCAAGGCTAGAGAGAATTGAAAATGACCTGTGGAATGGACTAAAACGAATGGGGGTATTGGTGGAGTCTCTTAACGGAAAGGAACGGTTAAAGCTCTGCCACAATATTCTTAGAATGGACGGGAATGAGTCTTTTCGTTTTGATTGGAAATGGCTTGTGGCATCAGGACTATCTACCAAAGATTTTATTGCCCCATCTTCTTTTGAATTTCGCGAGGGTAGGACATTTAAAACAGGTGGTAAATACGGTGCGGTTTCATTTTTGCAAATATTGGCTCCTGAACTCAACGACAGGGTGCTTGCAGACTTTCTTGATATGGAAAGCAACCTTTTAATTACTATGCATATTCAGTCTGTTGACCAAACAAAGGCAATCAAAACCATAAAGAGGAAGATAACTGACCTTGATAAAATGAAGATTGAAGAACAGAAAAAAGCTGTCCGTTCCGGCTATGACATGGACATTATCCCCTCTGACCTTGCCACCTATGGTGGAGAGGCGAAAAAGCTCCTTGCTGACTTGCAGAGCCGAAACGAGAGAATGTTCCTCATGACGTTTCTTGTGATGAATACCGCTGATAACAAACAGCAGCTTGAAAATATCGCTTTTCAGGCATCAGGGATTGCCCAAAAACATAACTGTACGCTGGTAAGATTAGACTTTCAGCAAGAACAAGGCTTTATGTCTTCTTTGCCTCTTGGATTAAATCAGATAGGTATACAGCGAAGTCTGACGACTTCCGCTACGGCAATTTTCGTACCTTTTACCACCCAAGAATTATTCCAATCAAGTGGTGAGGCACTGTATTACGGTTTGAATGCTTTAAGCAATAATCTTATCATGGTAGATAGAAAAAAGCTTAAAAACCCCAATGGCTTAATTTTGGGAACGCCGGGTAGTGGTAAGTCCTTTTCTGCAAAGCGTGAGATTACCAATATCTTTCTCATTACTACCGATGACATTATTATTTGTGACCCGGAAGCTGAGTATTATCCCCTCGTCAACCGTCTGAATGGGCAGGTGGTGAAAATTTCTCCTACAAGTACAGACTATGTAAATCCAATGGATATCAACTTAAATTATAGTGAAGATGAAAGTCCTTTGTCTTTAAAATCGGATTTTATACTGTCTTTGTGTGAACTTATTGTAGGAGGTAAAGAGGGATTACAACCTGTGGAGAAAAGTATTATAGACCGATGTGTCCGCCTTATTTATGCTGACTACCTTGCTGACCCCGTACCCGAAAAGATGCCAATTTTGGAGGACTTGTATAATGCCCTTGAAAATCAGGAAGAAAAAGAAGCACAACATATCAGAGCCGCTCTTGAAATCTATGTAACAGGCTCCTTAAATGTGTTTAATCATCGTACCAATGTGGATATTACCAACCGTCTTGTATGCTTTGATATCAAGGAATTAGGTAAGCAGCTAAAAAAACTAGGTATGCTTGTGGTGCAAGATCAGGTTTGGAACAGGGTAACGGTTAACCGTGCGGAGAAACGTGCCACTCGCTACTACATGGATGAGTTTCATTTACTACTTAAGGAAGAACAGACTGCCGCCTATTCTGTGGAGATATGGAAACGGTTTAGAAAATGGGGAGGGATTCCAACGGGAATTACCCAAAATGTGAAAGATTTGTTATCCTCTCGTGAAGTGGAGAATATCTTTGAAAACTCCGACTTCATCTATATGCTTAATCAAGCATCGGGAGATAGACAGATTCTTGCAAAACAGCTTAACATATCCCCACATCAGCTTTCCTATGTGACCCAATCGGGCGAAGGGGAAGGACTATTATTTTATGGTAATGTGATTTTACCTTTTGCTGATAAATTCCCGAAAGATACGGAGCTGTATCGTATTATGACCACTAAGCCAAATGAAGGTGGGAAGGAGTAGGAGGTGTTTTATGAGCCAAAAGAGTAAACGACCCTTCCGTCCTGTAGGAAAGGTATCTAGGCTAACCTTTAAGGAAGAAGAACGTGCTGCCCCTGAACTTGAAAAACCGCTTAATAAAGCAGAAAAAGCGGCTAACAAATTAGAAAAGGCACAGGCGAAAATCCCAAAGAAAAAAAGTCTTGTCACTGAACGTACTTTTGATGCCAAAACAGGCAAGGCAAAAGTGCGTTTATGTTTTGAAGAAAGTGATAAACCAAAGCCACCCTCTAAGCTGTCTCATTCAGTTAAGGCTATTCCTGGGAGGGCGTTGCTTAATAACATGCATAAAGAAATTCGCGAAAGTGAACAGGATAATGTGGGTGTAGAAGCAGCTCATAAGACGGAGCAAGGAATGGAGTTTGGAGCAAGAAGAATACAAAGTGCCTACCGTAGTCATAAATTAAAACCTTATCGCCAGCTTGCAAAAGCAGAAAAGCAGACGATGAAAGCTGAAGTTAATTACCTGTACCAAAAGAGTTTGAGAGATAACCCTACCCCTATGACCAATCCTTTTTCCCGCTGGCAGCAAAAGCAGACAATAAAAAAACGATACCTTGTAAGGCGTTATGGAAATGGTGTTAAGACTGCACATCAGGTTACTAAAAACACAAAAAAGACGGCAGAAAAGACAGTTAGCGCCATAGGAAAAATAACACAATTTATTGTCAGAAATCCCAAAGGTATATTAATCATTTTTGGAGTTGGAGTAGTTTTAATGTTTTTAATCAGTGCGATATCTTCCTTCTCCATAATGATGGAAGGAGGTTTAAAAAGCATAGTAGGAACTTCCTACACTTCCGAGGACGAAGACATAGTAGCCGTTGATAAGGATTATGACCAATTGGAACGGGCATTACAGGAACGTATAGACAACATCGAAAATGAATATCCTGGTTATGATGAATACCAGTATCATTTAGACGAAATCGGACATAATCCCTTTACGCTAGCGTCTTTTCTAACGGCAAAGTTACAGGTATATAAAAGGTCTGAGGTGCAGGCAGAGTTAAGAAACTTATTTAACCAGCAATATACCCTTACTATTCGGGAAGAAGTACAGGTGCGTTACCGAACAGAAACACACACCTATACATGGACAGATGAGGATGGAAATTCTCACAGCGATACCTATACGGTGGAAGTCCCCTATGATTATTACATTCTCCATATCACTCTGAAAAATAAGGACATTAGTATTCTTGCAGAGAGTCAGTTGACTGTCCAGCAATATGAAATGTTTGGGGTGTATATGGAAACACAGGGTAACAAGCCTTACTTGTTTGAGGGCAATATTTATGTCCATAACAAAGGTGAATACACAGATTATGATATACCGCCGGATGCACTGACTGATCCTGCCTTTGCTGCACTTATTAGAGAGGCGGAAAAATATTTAGGGTATCCCTATGTATGGGGCGGCAGCTCTCCAAGCACCAGTTTTGATTGTTCCGGCTTTGTTACATGGGTATTAAACCAATCAGGAGTATACCCTATGAGCCGAACAACAGCACAGGGTATTTTCAACCAATCTGCTAAAATACCCCCGAGTGAGGCAAGACCCGGTGATATTATCTTTTTCACAGGAACTTATGCAAGTAGTGGTGCAGTATCCCATGTGGGTATCTATGTAGGCAATGGAATGATGATCCATGCTGGAAATCCAATACAGTATGCCTCTGTGAATACCCCTTATTGGACAGAACATTTCTATGCCTATGGGCGTTTAAATTAAGGAGGAAATCATGAGCAAAAAAAGAGAAAGACTTCTTTTGGACATATCAAAAACCAAAGAAAAAATTGTAGAGTTGCAAGAAAAACTTCATGAACTGGAACAGCAAAAAACAGAACTAGAAAATACTGAAATTGTGGCACTTGTTCGCAGCACCAAAATGAATACCAGTGAATTATCGGCATTTTTAAAGGCGTATCGAGAGAATAACGATACGTCTTTTCTCAATCAAAAACAGGAGGAAATAAACCATGAAGAAAATTAATATTCGGATCTTTACTGTCTTGTTTGCAGTATTCCTTTGTATAACCATCTTTCCAGCCACAGCTTTTGCAGGAGGTGGGGAAGAAGAAATTCCACTCATTCCAGAAGTGACGGAAATGACAAAGCCTGCCAAAGTTCCCCTTACTCCCGATGGAAATCTGACCCTTGTAGATGATATTGCTGGGGAACAAGCCGAGGACAAACAGTTTGTAACCCTTGTCTCCAAGAATGGCAACTATTTTTACTTAATCATTGACCGAGCAGGCGATAAAGAAAATGTCCATTTCTTAAATCTTGTAGATGAGGCAGATTTGCTTGCCTTGATTGAGGGTGAAATTCCAAAACAGCCACAAGCACCACAGTTATGTAATTGTACCGACATTTGTGAAGAAGGAAAGGTAGATACGAATTGTCCTCTTTGCAGAAATGATCTGACTAAATGCACAGGAAAGACCTCAACCCCTACACCAGTTCCTGAGCCTACGGAAGAAAAAGGTAATGGTACAGGTGGAACATTGCTTCTTTTACTGATTGTGGGCATGATAGGCGGCGCATTTTACTATTTCAAAGTGCTAAAAAGCAAGCAAAATACGAAAGGTAATACAGCCCTAGAAGAATATGATTTTGAAGATGATGAGGACACTGACGAGGATGAATATGAAAAAGAGTATGAAGTCGACGACGAGGAGGAAAGTGAGGCTGACAGCCGATGACCTACTTTACTGACAGTGTTTATGAAAAAATGATGGGGCAAAAGCCTAAGAAGGGGGGGGAGAAAAAAACTCCTGCCCCTAATGAGAAAAAGTGTGAAGAAAGGGATAAATCGAATAAAGAGCCTATCCCCAACACCAAAGAAGGGAGCATGAAAAAATGAAGTTAGTGATAGCAGAAAAACCGTCCGTGGCACAGAGCATTGCCACGGTTATTGGTGCTAATGTTAGAAAAGACGGATATATGGAAGGTAACGGATATATGGTTTCATGGTGCGTGGGGCATTTGGTGGAACTTGCCTCTGCTGAGCGCTACGATGAGAAGTATGCCAAGTGGCAATATGGAGATTTGCCTATCCTGCCTCCTAAATGGAAATATGTCATTTCAAAGGGTAAAGAAAAACAGATGAAAATCATTGGGGAATTGATGAAAAAAACTGAGGTTACGGAATTAATTGCTGCCACCGATGCAGGCCGCGAAGGAGAACTCATTTTCCGATTGGTCTATGAAAAACTATCCTGTAAAAAGCCTATCAAAAGGCTTTGGATTTCTTCTATGGAGGAAAGTGCCATTGCAGAGGGATTTCTAAATCTTAGTGATGGGGCAGATTATGAACTGCTGTACCAATCTGCACTTTGCCGAGCCCAAGCGGACTGGATTGTTGGAATTAATGCAACACGCCTGCTTTCTGTTTTATATGGGCAGACCTTAAATGTGGGGAGGGTGATGTCCCCAACCCTTGCCATGATAGTAGAACGTGAGGAAATTATCTCTGCTTTTAAGGCAACACCCTTTTATACGGTACAGCTTGATTTAGGTGGATTTATTTTATCCGGAGAAAAGCTACAAGAAAGGCAAAGGGCAGAAACCTTACGCAATGCTTGTGATGGTCAGAATGTAACGATTGAAACAGTGGAACACAAAGAAAAGTTAGAAAAACCGCCCAAACTCTATGATCTTACAACCCTGCAAAGAGAAGCCAATAGACAGCTTGGATTTACCGCAGAGCAAACCCTCGAATACGTTCAAAGCCTTTATGAAAAGAAGTTTGTCACCTATCCCCGTACAGACAGCCGTTATGTAACTGAGGATATGAAAGATAGTATTCCTGCTGTGGTAGAAATCGCTGCAGGATTATTTTCACTACAAAATCAGCCTATGAGTATGGAACAGGTCATAGATAACAGCAAGGTATCCGATCACCATGCTATCATCACAACAATGAGCGTAAAGAATTGTGACATTTATGGGCTGCCATTTGGAGAACGGGAAATTTTATTGCTCATTGCACTGCGCTTAGTTTGTGCTGTTGGTAATAGCTGCCGCTATGCTGAAACCATTATAACTGCAAAATCCAACGGTGCAGTATTTACTGCGAAGGGAAAAACTGTTCTTGAGGACGGTTGGAAAGCGGCTGAAAAGCTCTATTTGATAAGTAAAAAGGGACAGACACAAGTGGAGAAAGACACAGCCCTGCCGGCTGTTATCCAGGGCGAAGTCTTTTCTGCTAAAGCAACGATTAAGGAGGGCAAGACCAACCCGCCAAAGCATTTTACTGATGATACTCTGCTTTCTGCTATGGAAAATGCCAATAATGCAATGGAGGAAATGGAGCGTAAAGGTATTGGTACTCCGGCTACTCGTGCAGGAATATTAGAAAAACTTATTAAAACGGGACTGGCAGAGCGTAAAGGAGAGAAAAAGACAAAGTATTTTATCCCGACACAGAAAGGCAGTTCCCTTATCGCTGTTTTGCCGGAGGCGATAAAATCAGCACAACTTACCGCCGAATGGGATGAGCAGCTTAAACAGATTGAGCGTGGGACACTTTCTTCACAAGACTTTTTAGGGGATATTTCTAATATGACAAAGGACCTTGTATCTACCTATGAAGTCATTAAAGAGACAGATACTCTCTTTCCATTAAAAAATCAAAGTATTGGGCAATGCCCTCGTTGTAAAAGTCAGGTTACAGAGAATAAGAAAGGTTTTTGCTGTGAAAACAGGGATTGCAGTTTTGTCTTATGGAAAGAAAATAAGTTTTTTACTGCCAAGAAAAAGGTTTTGACAAAAGCCATTGCCACAGATCTATTGAAAAAAGGAAAAACTACTCTTACAGGCTGCTATTCTCAAAAGACAGGTAAGACCTATGATGCCGTTATTCTTCTTGATGATACGGGCAGTCAGTTTGTGAACTTTACAATGGAGTTTCCTACAAAGAAAGGAAGGTAAATCATGAGTATTAATAATTTTATTAAGATACTTTTAGACATTGAAGTGAATACCGAGGATATATTAGAGCTGCGTGAAAATCCTAAGGAATATGTCACTAAAGTAGAGGATGCCGAAAAGCTAAAGGATTTGTTCTTGCTCATGGATTTGGCAAAGAGCCAGGAGGTGGATGAAGATGACAACTAGTGATGAACTTCGTTATATTCAAGCCTTTTCTAGAATTATCGGTGTTAAAGAGGATGATGCTATAGTGTATGCCGAAAGAAAGGGATTAAATGCCTTGGTGGACAATGCCGCACAACTCCTAGCCACTCCAGTTCAACGAGAAAAGCATCAAGCTTTTCTTGATTTGTACCGAATGAGTAGTGCTATCAATCCTCAAAAACCTATAATCAATTCACCAGAGAAAGCATCCGCCTTTTTTCATTCGATAATGGATAAGATTCATGATAAAGAAGCTTTTGTTGTGGCATTTCTCAACACAAAGAATCGTGTCATCGACCATGAAGTTGTATCTGTTGGAACTATTAACAGCTCTATCGTACACCCTAGAGAAGTTTTTAGAAATGCAATCATCAATAAGGCAAATTCCGTGATTCTCTGTCATAATCACCCATCAGGAGATCTAACTCCTAGTAAAGAGGATATTAGCATTACACAACGTCTTAAAGATACCGGAAATCTGTTAGGCATTCAAGTTGTAGACCATTTAATTATAAACGGCATCAATCAGCATGAACACTATTCCTTTAAAGCTCAAGGTATACTGGAAGCAAGGGAAGACTATAGTATCACCACATCAGTTTTAAATGAGGAAACCAACTATAATTTTTCAAAAGTAGTAAAGGAGCATAACTCTGATTTTAATGTGCCAATACAAGAACATACTTACCCTTTGCCTGACCCAGATATAAGCATTTTAGATCGCAATGCCTATGGTTATTTTGATGATGAGATGTTGCCCTTATCAAGGGATCGTGCTGCAGAGTTTTTTGAGAAGGACTTGAGCGTATATCTGCTGTATGAGGACAATACCGAGGCGATGGCATTTGACAGAGAAGATATAACTAATCATGGCGGTATTTTTGGCATAGAGTGTACCGATTGGATTGCTTTTAAGGACTATGAGGCATTGAAAGAAGCTGAAAAGTTTTCTATATCAGAGATGGAGCAAAGGTTTTTAAAAAGTCCTATCGATGCTTTTGCCATTTATCAGCTGAAAAAAGATGAAGAATTGAGGGATTATCGTTTTGAAGGGTTGGAGAGATTACAAAAGGCCGGACTTTCCATAGAGCATGATAATTATGAGATGGTCTATACTGCACCAATGACCGATTTTAATGGAAGCCAAAGCCAAACCCTTAATAGGCTCTATGAACAGTTTAATATTAACCATCCTGCCGACTTTAGAGGACACTCCCTATCGGTCAGTGACATGGTTGCTCTAAAAACAAATGGTAAACTATCATTTCATTACGTAGATAGCTATGGTTTTGCCGAACAGGCTAACTTTCTTCCTCAAAAAAACTATATAGAAACCGCTGAAAAATCCACTGAGCAAAATTACAATCAGATTGACGGTATTATCAACAATCAGCCTGCAGCGGTAGAACTTGAACAGACCACAAAGGCAGGGAGACAGATTTCAGGTTTAGATCTCGTTCCTCCATTAAAGGAAGAAAAAAAGGATAAGAGAACTTCTGTAATGGAACAGCTTAAAACCCAAACATCTGTAAACAAGGAAAAACAAAAAGTTGCACCTAACATAGGTGGGGAAATGGAGCGATGATTATGAGCCAATTTACTGTAGAGGAAACGAATTTAATATGCATCTATCATACAGGCACGAGGGCAGATTTGATTACTGAGTTGTCTGAAATGCAGAGGTATTTAAAGCAGGATGAAACGGAGCTTTTAGAACTTACAAGGTCAGTTATTGATAAGCTGAGTGACTTGAATGATCATGAATTTGACAGCATTATGGGAGAATTGATTATTGATTTTGAGTAAGCTTTTCTTGTGATTAAAATATTTTCATGTTAAGATATTTTGTACAAGATTAAGTAAAAAAAGCGAGGTGCTTAATATATTGAATAGTAAAGAATTTGAAGAAAGACTGCAGTTAAATAATTTTAGTGAGTTAGAAACGGAATTTCAAAAAACAAAGAATTTTTTTGAACACTTAAATGAAAAAATTAAGTGTGATGAAGTAAGCCTAAGATTTCCTGCATTTTGTCTTTGGGAACAAGAAATAAGAATAAAATTTCCAACCTTTAAAATTAGAATTATTAACCACAAAAAAAGTCATAGTGAGTTACAGGAATTATTAAAAGATGTAGGTATTTATTCAATATACGAAGAGACTAATGTTGTAAAATTACCAGGATTAAATCCAGTTCAATCTACTGCTATTCATTGCTTAGAAGTTGGATTAGATAGAAATATACGAACTGCTGATAAAATAGAAGAGCTTTTGAATGATAATCAGATACAAACTCAAAGATGTGTGGATTCAGGACACTATCTTATCCCCATAAAGGTAGATGAAGAGGGATATATTAAAATCATTCAAAAATAAAAAACTTTGTATAGACAACCCTATCACTGACTCTGGATAAGGTTGTCTTTTACTTTGAAGAAAAATAAAGGAGGAACGATATGCCTACAAAGTTGCAATTGCTGTCAGAACTAGCAGAAGAAACAGCAAAAAGGATAACAAGCAGTTTTGAGAACTGGACAGGTTTTCTTACTACAGTAGGACGGCTGTATAAATACCCGTATCATGAACAACTCATGATTTACGCACAAAGACCCGATGCGACGGCTTGTGCGGAATATGAGCTGTGGAACAATACCATGAATAGATATGTTCGCCGTGGTTCAAAGGGAATTGCGTTGCTTGATCCTACAGGCGATACACTAAAATTAAAATATGTTTTTGATGTTTCTGATACAGGCGGCAGGGAAAATTCCCGTCGCCCTTTTCTTTGGGAAATGCAGGAGCATCATAAAGAACCGATCTTGGAAATGTTAAAGGACAGATATGGGGCAGAGGATAGTACCCTTTCTGATGCCTTTTACAACATTGCAAGAAATATGTCCAAAGAGTATTATGATAATCACAAAGCCGATATTCGTTATCTTATAGAAAACAGCTTTTTAGAGGAATACGATGAGGACAATCTAAGATTAGCTTTTGAAGATGCTGCTACGGTTAGCACTGCATACACTTTAATGAAACGGTGCGGAGTGGATACAGAAGGATATTTTTCACATAACGATTTTTCAAGTATTTTTGATTTTAACACTGCCGATGCTGTTGCCCTGTTAGGAACGGCGGTCAGTGAACAATCTGAACAAATCTTTAGGCAAATCTCTATTACCATTATTAAAACGGAACGTGAAAGGAGTAAGGAGAATGAGCGAAATCACTTACAGCAGGAATGGGGATTATCTAATACCCGACCTCACATTGACACAGCCGGCAGACAGCAAGGAACAGAGTCCATTGGGCAAATATGGGAGAATGAGGAAACAATATCTTCAGGAACACAGGGCACCCCTGTTTCATTCCCTTATCCTGTCGGAGAAACTGTTTCCTCACCTGTTGGAGATCGACCAGGTAGCCAACAGGAGGCTCACACGGATTATGACGGATCTACAGAAAACACAGGTACCACCCGACAAGATGACGCATCAGATGGAATGGGTAGGCTATATGAACAATCTCAAAGCACAGGCGGAGGAAATCTTACTGACGGAACTAATATACAGCTAACTTTGTTCCCAACGGAGCAGGAGCAAATACAAAAGATAGCGGAGAAGGATAGGCGGGATAAACCTTTTCATATCTCCGCTTTTTCTATGCCACAAAATGAGATTGATAGCATTTTAAAAACGGGAAGTAATAGGAATGACAGTCTGCTACGAATTGTTGCTTTTTATCAAAAGGACAAAACACTAGAAGAAAAAGCTGGTTTTTTGCAGAAGGAATATCAAGGTGGAAAAGGACTTTATCTTGATGAAGAAAAGGTATCTGTATGGTTTCATACAGAGGGTATCCATCTTGCAAAAGGAGATAGCGCCCTCTATGCCCACCCTAAGCAAGTGATTAGCTGGACAGATGTGGCAAATAGAATCGCAGAACTGTTAAGGGATGGTCAATTTGTTCCTCAAGATACTTTGGATAGGGCAGAAGGCTTTGAAAAACTGGAGATTGCAAAAAGGCTTTGGTATCTACACCAGGACTTTTCTGATAAAGCAGGAGAAGCTTTTTTTGACGAGGAACTTTTTAAGGGAGGTTTCCCCCATGCTACCAGCTATATTGCGAAGCAGTTAAATGACCCCCAAAAGACAAATTCTCTTATAGAGAGATTGCAGAAGTTTGCCAATGCTTATCAGAACGACAGGGAACTTTTACGCTTTCATTTCCATAAACCACAAAAACTACTTTCGGATTTCAGGGAGTTAAACTTGCCCAGACGAGAGTTTACTTCTACAATATCTAATCCTTCTGATCTAAAAATGTTCATCACGCAAGATGAAGTAGACAAAGAGCTTGCAAGAGGAAGTAGCTTTCAGGACGGGAAATATCGTATTTATGAATACTTTACACAACTTCATACTTCAAAACAAAAAGAAGATTTTTTGAAAAATGAATATGGCACAGGAGGTAGCAGTCATGCGCTTTCCGGAGCAGATAACAGCAATCAACAGCATGATGGAAAAGGGATTTTATACAGCCGCAGAGATAGTGATGATAAACTACTATTAAATTGGAATAAAGTGTCTAAGCGCATTGATTATCTGATTTCCGCTGACCGTTATCTGACGACCGAAGAAAAGGAACGGTTTAACCAAATGCAAAGAGAGAAAGCAGGACTTGTAGAAACATCGCCTCTTCCCTCTCTCTCAGTAGATGAAAAAGTGCATCAAGCCGAAGAACAGGCAGAAAATAAAATAATCCCATTTGAAAAGGGCGATACCATCTATCTTGAAAACGGTACGCCTTTTTTAATTGAGGAAATTACAGACTATCAAGTTACACTGTTTGATCCATCTCTTTTTTATCCAGTCCTTAGAGCAGAAAGCAAAGAGAGTTTTTTAAGGCTTTTGGAAGATTACCCTCAATCTGAAGTCCCACAGGAAAAGGCAGAGAACTTCCGCATTACAAATGATCATATAGGCGAAGGCACTAAGCGTGAAAAGCTTGTAAGAAATATAGCCGCTATTACAACCTTGCAGACTATAGAAAGAGAACACCGCATCGCTACAAAAGAGGAACAGGAAATCCTATCTCATTATGTTGGTTGGGGTGGTTTGCCAGAAGTTTTTGACAAAGACAACAGTAGTTTTAGCAATGAATATGGACAGTTAAAATCCTTGTTGTCTGAAGAAGAGTACAAAATGGCAAGGGCATCCACCCTCAATGCCCACTATACAAGCCCTATGGTCATCAATGCTATTTATGATGCAGTAGAGAATATGGGGTTTACCACAGGCAATATTTTAGAGCCTGCCTGTGGAACGGGACATTTTTTTGGTATGCTTCCTGACAGTATGAAAAGCTCTCACCTATTCGGTATTGAACTAGATAGTATTACGGGAAGGATTGCAAAACAGCTTTATCCCAATGCTAACATAGCCATTGCTGGTTTTGAAAAAACAGAACTTCCCGACAATTTTTTTGACCTTGCCATCGGAAATGTACCCTTTGGAAACTACAAATTAAGTGAGAAACGGTATGACAATAACAATTTTCTTGTTCACGATCATTTCTTTGCAAAGGCGTTGGATAAAGTCCGTCCAGGAGGTGTGGTTGCTTTTGTTACCTCAAAGGGAACGATGGATAAACAAAGTCCTGATGTTCGTCGGTATCTTGCACAGAGGGCAGAACTACTTGGTGCAATCAGACTGCCTAACAGTGCTTTTCTGAAAAATGCAGGTACAGAAGTTACAAGTGATATTATTTTTTTACAAAAGCGTGATAGACCCATTGATGTGGATAGGGATTGGATTCACCTCGATACAAATGAAGACGGCATTGCTCTAAACAGCTATTTTGCTGACAACCCTGAAATGATTTTAGGAACAATGGAAATGAAAAGTGGTCCGTTTGGAATGGAAAGTACCTGTACACCAATTCCTCATGGCAATCTTGTAGAACAGCTAAAATCTGCTATCCAAAATATTGAGGGAAGCATACCCGAAACAGAGCTGATTGATATGGAGGTCAGCGCCGAGACTTCCATTCCTGCCGACCCTATGGTAAAGAATTTTTCTTATACCCTTGTGGATGGTGAAGTTTATTATCGTGAAAATTCTCGTATGATAAAGCCAAATTTGAGCCAAACAGCAAAGGAACGCATTATGGGAATGCTAGAGATTAGGGAGTGCGTGAACAATCTTATTCGTTATCAGCTTGAAGATTACAGCGAAGAAACCATTAAGCAGGAGCAGGAAACCCTAAACAGCCTTTATGATAGCTTTACCGCAAAGTACGGATTGATTAATAGCCGTGGGAATAGCCTTGCTTTTAGTGATGACAACTCTTACTATCTGCTTTGCTCCCTTGAAGATGTGGACGAAAACGGAAATTTAAAAGCCAAAGCTGATATGTTTACCAAACGTACCATCAAAAAGCGTGTGGCGGTAAATTCTGCAGATACAGCAAGTGAGGCACTAGCACTCTCCATCTCTGAAAAAGCAAAGGTTGATATGGAGTATATTGGCAAGCTGACAGGACTTTCAGAAGAACAGATTGCAGGCGATTTAAGGGGTGTTATTTTCCCCATTCCCACGCCTTATGACAGCAGCACGCCTACACGCTATGTAACTGCTGATGAATACCTCTCCGGCAATGTAAGGGAAAAGCTTTATACCGCTAAACTGGCGGCACAAACGTCGGATAGGTACATTCCTAATGTGGAGGCTTTAGAGGTGGCACAGCCAAAAGACCTTGATGCTTCTGAAATCGATGTTCGTCTGGGAGCAACTTGGATTGACAAGGAATACATTCAGAAATTTATGTATGAATTGTTTGATACTCCATACAGGCAGCAAGGGCAAATTGAGGTAAAATACGCATCTTTTACCGCTGAATGGAGTATTACCAATAAAAATTCCATTGGATATAATAACGTGGCAGCGTATGTCACTTATGGTACAGACCGTGCCAATGCTTACCGTATTTTAGAGGATACCTTAAATCTTCGTGATGTGCGTATCTATGACACAGTGACAGATCCAGAAGGCAAGGAAAAACGTGTACTCAATAAAGATGCCACCACTTTGGCACAGCAAAAACAACAGGCCATCAAGGATGAATTTAGAGATTGGATTTGGAAGGATGCCAACAGAAGACAAACCTTAGTAAGAACCTATAACGAGAAATTTAATTCCATTCGTCCTCGTGAATATGACGGACAGCATATCAACTTTGTGGGGATTAATCCAGAAATATCACTTCGTCCTCATCAAGTCAATGCCATTGCCCATATTCTTTATGGGGATAATACGTTGCTTGCCCATGAGGTAGGTGCAGGAAAGACCTTTGAAATGGTAGCCGCTGCGATGGAAAGCAAACGGCTTGGTCTTTGCCAAAAGCCTCTCTTTGCTGTACCAAATCACTTGACTGAGCAATGGGCTAGTGAGTTTTTAAGACTTTACCCTGCTTCCAATATTTTAGTGGCTACGAAAAAGGATTTTGAAACAAAGAACAGAAAGAAATTTTGTGCAAGGATAGCCACAGGCGATTATGATGCGGTTATTATTGGACACAGCCAGTTTGAGCGTATCCCTATGTCCTTTGAACGTCAAGAACGTTTGCTTCGTGAGCAAATTGATGAAATCATAGATGGTATTGGGGAAGTCAAGGCAAGCGGTGGCGAAAGATTTACCGTCAAGCAGCTGGAACGGACGAAAAAAGGATTAGAGCAAAGGCTTGAAAAACTACAATCACAGGAAAGGAAAGACGATGTTGTAACCTTTGAACAGCTTGGCGTTGACAGGCTTTATGTAGATGAGGCGCACAATTACAAAAATCTATTTCTCTATACGAAAATGCGTAATGTGGCAGGGTTGTCTACCACCGATGCCCAAAAATCCAGTGATATGTTTATGAAATGCCGTTACATGGATGAACTGACAGGAGGAAAGGGCATTGTATTCGCTACAGGTACACCTGTTTCAAATTCCATGACCGAGCTTTATACCATGATGCGGTACTTGCAATACTCTACACTTCAGCGTAACGGACTTGCTCACTTTGATAGTTGGGCGAGCACATTTGGAGAAACGGTGACAGCTATAGAGCTTGCTCCTGAAGGTACAGGGTACCGGGCAAGGACGAGGTTTTCAAAGTTCTTTAATCTGCCAGAACTTATGGCCATGTTCAAAGAGGTTGCTGACATTAAGACTGCCGACCAGTTAAATTTACCTACTCCAAAAACAAACTACCATACCATTGCAGTAAAGCCTACGGACATACAGCAGGAAATGGTAAAGGATTTATCGGAAAGAGCGGCAGAGGTTCATGCAAACAAAGTGGACCCAACTGTTGATAATATGTTGAAAATCACTTCTGACGGACGAAAGTTGGGACTTGACCAGCGAATTATTAACGCACTTCTTCCTGATGATGAAAGCAGTAAAGTAAATGCTTGTGTCAATAACATCTACCATATTTGGAATAAGGGTGCATCAGAAAAGTTGACACAGCTTGTGTTCTGTGATATTTCTACTCCAAAAGGAAGAACAACACAGGAGCAAAGGGTAGCAGAAGCAGGAAACAAAACGATTAATGGTACGGAGCTTTATGCTTTGGAGGATAGATTAGCTCAGGAGGAAGCTGCTTATATTGCTACATTCAATGTTTATGATGATATACGCGATAAACTGGTTAAAAAAGGTGTACCTGCCCATGAAGTAGCCTTTATCCATGAGGCAAATACAGAAGTTAGGAAGAAAGAGTTATTTGCCAAGGTGCGTAGCGGTGATGTCCGTGTACTAATTGGGAGTACAGCCAAATGCGGTGCCGGTACCAATATACAAGACCGTCTTGTGGCTCTTCATGACCTTGACTGCCCGTGGCGTCCAGGGGATTTGACACAGCGCTCTGGAAGAATTGAACGACAAGGAAATTTAAACGAAGAAGTGAATATTTATCGCTATGTGACAGAGGCAACCTTTGACGCATATTTATGGCAGACAGTAGAAAATAAGCAGAAATTTATTTCACAAATAATGACATCAAAAAGTCCTGTTCGCTCCTGTGAAGATGTGGATGAGGCAGCACTATCCTATGCAGAAATTAAGGCTCTTTGTGCCGGCAATCCAAAAATCAAGGAAAAAATGGATCTGGATATTGAGGTATCAAGGCTCAAACTTTTAAAAGCAAGCCATCAAAGTAATCAGTATAGACTGGAAGACAATCTCTTGAAATACTTCCCTGAAAACATTGAGAAGAACAAAGGCTTTATTAAAGGTTTTGAGCAAGATTTAAAGACGATTGTTGAGAATACGACTGTTGAGGGTGCTTTTCTGCCTATGATAATTAAAGGTGATATCCTGACAGATAAAGACAATGCGGGAGCTGCTCTACTTGAGGTTTGTAAAGAGATAAAAGGTAAAGAACCTGTGGAAATCGGCAGTTACAGAGGCTTTACTATGCACCTATCTTATGACGGCTTTTACAACGAATTTCAGCTTACATTAAAGGGGGCAATGAGTCATATCGCAAAGTTAGGTATGGACGCAAGAGGAAATATCACCCGTATTGACAATGCCCTTACAGCTATGACTGATAGATTAAAGGCCATTACGGATCAACTTGATAATCTCTATAAACAGCAAGAGGCAGCAAAATCTGAAGTAGGCAAACCGTTCCCACAGGAACAGGAATTAAAAGACAAGGTTTCTCGTCTTGCTATCCTTGATGTGGATCTGAACATGGGGGCTTCTAAGCCCCAGGAACAGGCTGACAGGCAAGTTTCTAAAAAAGAACGACCCTCGGTATTAGATAATCTAAAGCAGCCCCCAGTGGCAGGTATAGAAACAAAGGAAAAGCAAAGCAAATATGTGGAGGTTAGGTGATGGCGAAGCGAAAAAGGGCTATACAGTTGCACTTTATGGTATCAGAACAGGAACGAAAACTTATAGAGGAAAAGATGGCACAGCTTGGCACAAAAAACATGGGAGCATATCTTCGCAAAATGGCAGTGGACGGTTATGTTATACAGCTTGATTTATCTGATATCCGGGAGCTTGTTTCACTACTAAGACGCACAAGTAACAATCTTAATCAGCTTACAAAACGAGTTCATGAAACAAGGCATATTTACGGTGAAGACTTGGAGGATTTAAAGCAAAGCTATGATAAATTATGGGATATGGCGGGGGAAATTCTCTCTCGCCTTGCTGCAATATGAAAACTGGTATCATGGACTACTTTTTTCGATTTTGATATGCTTGTTTTATAAGAGAATGTGAAACGAAAAGGAGGTCTCTACCATGAGAATACTGCTAAAGATATTTTTATTTCCAATTACCCTGATACTTACCGCTATATTGCTGATTTGTGAGTTTATCTGTCTGTTTGGAACAATGCTTCTTTCAATTTTGGCATTGCTTCTGTTTACCTTAGCACTAGGTATTATGATTTTCTTAGGTGAAACACAGGAGGGTATAAAGACTCTTGTTCTTGCTTATATAATTAGTCCTTATGGAGTTCCAATGCTTGCTGCTTGGATGATAGGAAAGATAGGACAGATAAACGAACGGATCAAAGCCATTTGATGATGTGAGGGGTGATAGCATTTATGTACTATAGCCCCTTAATTGTTGCATAGTAAGAGTGTCAACAGAGAGTATGGTTAGCGAAAAGTTTAATTTACCTTTTTTTAGTGGGTACGCTTACAACTATATTTGATTTGTTGATAGTTTACTTAATGTAGAGTTATAATTGTAATGTAATTGATAAACGGAATTTGCTAAGGAGGTTTAGTGATATGACATTAGATGAATTTTGTGGTTTCTTTAAGGATAAACAAGCTCATTATCCAGAATCAGATTCTTTTGTTAGAGATGGATATGGACAAAAAGCAGGAGGCTATATTAAAACTGCAAAGTATAGAGAGATAAAGATTGACAGTGAAAGTGCTGAACCAAATCAAAAATGGCATTTACTTGATTCGTATTATAAGAGAACAGATGGTCATAAGGCTGCCAAACGTTGTTATAGTTACTTATTATGCCCAGAGTTACTACTTTGGATAGGAGAGTCAGCTGGATTTGATATTAAGGAAGTTGCAAATGAGGCTAGACAAATTATTGATAATGGCGAAAAGTGGTCAAGAAATAAAGCTGGTAGGAAAATCAGAGAAAAAATAACATGGGACATGCTTGAAAAGAAGATTACTGAACAAATTCTAATTTGATGGTTTAATTATGCATAATTAGTTGATAAGGGTTGCCTGTGGTAGCTCTTTTTTTATGCCATAAAAGGAGGTGTTTTTTATAGCAACCACACGCCTTATTTCTATGCATCAAAACAAGGGAAAATCAATTGCTGATTGTCTTGCAGATCGCACCGATTATGCAAAAAATCCTGATAAAACAAATGACGGAGAATACATCAGTTCTTATGAGTGTGCCCCCAAAACCGTACAGGAAGAGTTTCTATTATCTAAAAGAATTTACTTTGATATTACAGGTAGAGAACAAACAAATAATGTGATAGCTTATCAGATACGCCAATCCTTTAAACCGGGAGAAGTTACGCCGGAGATTGCCAATCAAGTAGGCTATGAATTAGGTATTCGATTTACAAAAGGTAATCATGCTTTTTTTGTCGCTACCCATATAGATAAGGCTCATATTCATAACCACATAATTTTTAATTCTATCTCACTGGACTGCACCAAAAAATTTCGTGATTTTTTAGGTTCAGGTAGAGCAATTCGTAAAATATCTGACCGTATATGCCTTGAAAACGGACTGTCTATTGTTGAAAATCCAAAGCGTGGAAAAAACCATTATGGTAAATGGCTTGGAGATAAAAAGCCTGTTTCTCATTCTGAAAAATTAAGGCTTGCCATAGATGAAATCCTTAGAAGAAAGCCTGCCGATTTTGAGGAGTTTCTATCAGAAATAAAACTGGTAGGATATGAAATCAAGACAGGAAAATACATCAGTTTTAAGAGTGAAAATCAAAAGAAATTTATTCGCCTTCGTTCTTTAGGAAGTGGATATTCAGAGGAAGAAATTAAGGCTGTTATTCATGGTAACAAATCTTTTGTTGATAAAAAGAGAGTAAATAAAAAGTCAAAATCTACAGTTAATCTTTTAGTGGATATACAGGTAAAATTACAGGCAGGAAAAGGCGCTGGCTATGAGCGGTGGGCAAAGATTTTCAACCTCAAACAGATGGCACAGACCATCAATTATCTAACGGAAAATAATCTGCTTATCTATGAGGATTTAGAGAAAAAAGCACAGGATATTACGGATAATTTCAATCAGTTGTCTGCTCAAATTAAAGCTGCCGAAAAGCGTATAACGGAGATAGCAAGTCTTAAAACTCATATCATCAACTACTCCAAAACCCGTGAGGTTTACATGGCTTACCGTAAGGCAGGGTACTCTAAAAAATTCTATGAAGAGCATACTGCCGATTTGCTTTTGCATAAGGCGGCAAAGGTAGCTTTTGACAGCTTGGAGAATAAGAAATTACCTACTGTTAAGGCTCTGCAAATGGAATATTCCGAACTGCTTTCTGAAAAGAAAAAAGCCTATGTGAAGTATCATTCCGCTAAAAAAGAAATGCAGGATATACTGACTGCAAAGGCAAATGTTGACCGTCTTTTAGGGTGTAATACTATCACGAAAGAAAAAATAGAAAGAAAAAGAAATGTCCTAAGTGAATAAGGATGTAATAAAGTATTTTTGTGCATTAGTTAAGAAAAAATTATGACTTAGATATTCGTGTGTACTTATATGACAATTGATGCTATAATAATTTACATATAAGTACATGAAGATTGTACTTGGTTTTATCCCACAAACGTGAGTAGTTTAAGATTTGCACAAGGTGGTGTCAAAGTGACTTATGTTGAACAAATATTAGATATAGCAAAACAATTCAATGGAATGATAACCGCAACACAGGTGACTGAAGCTGAGATACCGAGGCGTTGTTTAACGGAGTGCGTCAACAAAGAGCTTTTATATAAAGCTAGTCGCGGGGTATATGTATTACCAGACGTTTGGGAAGATGAGATGTTTATTCTGCAATATAAATACCCTAAGGGAGTCTTTTCATATGAATCTGCGCTGTATTTACATGGCTTAGTAGATAGTAATCCGCTAAGATATACGATGACCTTCCCCAAAGGATATAACATAACGGCAGCTAAAAACTATGGGGTAGGTGCAAAGATTGTAAATGTGGAAAACTATGATTTGGGATTGATAGAAGTACAATCTCCCTGCAAAAATAAAATCAAGGTTTATGATGCCGAACGCACCCTGTGTGATATAGTCAAAGGAATTAATAGATGTGATATTCAAATTGTTAATTCAGCAATGAGAAATTATGTTAAATTGAAGGATAAGAATATAAACAAATTATTTGAGTATTCAATACAATTAAAAGTGAAATCTCAAATAGCACACTATATGGAGGTGCTTTTATGATGACGAAAAATTCCATGCAATTAAAGATGTTTATCAAAAATAAGGCGACAGAAAATAGTCTTTCTACTCAGTTTATAATGCAAAATCATGTGTTTGAACGATTGCTTGAACGTTTTTCAGTGTCAAAGTATCGCTTAAATTTTATACTAAAGGACGGATTTCGGCAGATGGGGGAACAAGCATGAGTACTAATATGTCAAAGCAAAAGCGTGAAGAATTTATAACGAAGATAAAATCCATCCGCTCTTTCATAGCAAAAGCAGATCAGGATGAAAATACTGGCAATCTGCTTGCTTATTTAAGTGAGTTAGAAAAAGAAGTTAAAGGAAAAAAATATGGTCTTGTATTTGAAAAACACAGAGAATCCATCGATGATGTTTTGAAAACACATACACCTGTTTTAAAGGAACAAAAGAACTTGTTTATTGACAATGGTGGTCAAATGAACTTTCTGATTGAAGGAGATAACCTTGCAGCATTAGAACTATTACAGAAAACGCATAAGGGTAAAATTGACCTTATCTATATTGATCCACCTTACAATACTTTAAAAGAAGGCTTTACTTATTCGGATGCATTAGTAGATAAAAATGATACTTTTCGGCATTCAAAATGGTGTTCGTTTATGTCTCCACGATTAAAAATAGCCAAAAACTTAATGGCAAAAAGTAGTGCAATATTCATTTCTATTGATGACAATGAAGTTGGAGCACTACGAATGCTTTGTGATGAGATATTTGGACATCAAAATTTTGTGGCAAATGTAATTTGGGAAAAGAAATTTTCTCCACAAAATGATGCTAAATGGCTTTCAGATAGTCACGATCATATTCTTGTATACGCAAAAAATAAAGAAACATGGCATCCAAACTTGCTTGCTAGAACTGAAAACATGGATAGTAGATATTCAAATCCTGATGGTGATACACGGGGTGTATGGGCATCAAGTGATTTTACCGTGAAAACAGCTTCTCAAGCATATATGTATCCGATTGTGACGCCTTCTGGAAGGACGGTGATGCCGACCCCCAGTAGAAGTTGGGTTACGTCAGAAGAAAACTATTTAGCATTAAAAGCTGACAATAGAATTTGGTTTGGGAAAAATGGAAATAATGTGCCTCGTATAAAAACCTTTTTGTCCGAAGTACAACAAGGTACAGTGTGTAAAACTATATGGTACAGATCAGAAGTTGGTGATACACAAGAAGGTACACGCAATTTAAAATCAGTTTTTGGTGAAGCGGGTATGTTTACAAATCCTAAGCCTCTACGACTTTTGGAACGAATTATTGAAATTGCATCTAAACCCAATGCAACAGTTCTTGATTTTTTTGCAGGTAGCGGAACTACAGGACAAGCAGTTTTTAAATATAATGCTGAACATGCAGGTAGTAAACGAAAGTTTATTCTTTGTACTAATAACCAAAATAATATCTGCCGTAATGTAACTTATGAGCGCTGTAAAAGAGTTATTGAAAAAGAGAATTATGTTGCAAGCCTAAAGTATTATAAAATTGAATATATCCCTATCAGTGAACAACTCTATTATGAATATGCTGATCAACTGCTACTACATATCCGTGAGTTGGTGGAACTTGAAAATGGTATCAACTTTATCGGTAACGCAAAAATAGCGATTGTTTTAACGGAAGAGGAATTGACAACATTTATTGGCAATGTCGATAATTTCAAAAAATGCAGGAAAATTTATTTGGGACATGATGTTTTATTAGATGGTGAGCAGGAGTCTATTCTTAAAGAACGGCGTATCAAAGTAAACATCATCCCTGATTACTATTATAAAGAGTTGGAGGGCTAATCCATGGATACTATTACGCTTGCCGAGTTTCAAATACGAGCGATTGCCGCACTTATGAAAGCAATGGAAGATTCAAACAGAGATATTGTTTTGAAAAGCTGTACAGGAAGTGGTAAAACAATTATTTTAACTCATTTTATGGATGAATATTTTAAAAGTTATTCCAAAACTATTTTTGTGTGGCTTACACCTGGCAAAGGTAGTTTGGAGGAACAAAGTAAAGAAAAAATGGATAAGTATATTCATGGAAGCAATACTAAGTTACTCTCAGATATAATGACTAGTGGGTTTGATGAAAACGATGCGTGCTTTATCAACTGGGAGAAATTAACGAAAAAAGGTAACAATGCGTTAAAAGACAGTGAACACACCACCTTTTTTGAGTACATAGAAAAAGCTCATAGAGATGGATTACATTTTAACATTATTGTAGATGAAAGCCATCAAAACCAAACCATAAAAGCTGATGCGATTATGCAATATTTCAAAGCAGATAAGATTATTCGATGCTCTGCAACGCCTACCGATATAAAAAAGGCTGCATTAATCAATATTCCAGAAGCAGATGTCATTGCTGAAGGACTTATTAAAAAGATGCTTATTATCAACGAAAATTTTGCAAATAATGTCGTTGTTAATAATGAAGTAGAGTATTTGCTTGGAAAAGCTTATGAAAAACAAAGAGAGCTACATGCCGCATTTTTAAAAAACAGCGCGGAAATTAACCCTTTGATTATTGTACAAATACCAAATAAAAACGATGTTTTGCAAGATGAAATTGAGAGATGGTTTGAAAAGCAAGGAATTACATATGAGAATGGTCAGTTAGCTTGCTGGCTCAGCGATAAGCATGAAAATATTGAGGATATTACCGATAAGAATGCAAACTCTGTGGCGGTAATTATCAAACAAGCTGTTGCTACTGGATGGGATTGTCCGAGGGCTCATATCCTTGTTAAATTGAGGGACAACATGAGTGAAACTTTTGAAATCCAAACAATCGGAAGAATTCGCAGAATGCCAGAAGCAAAGCATTATGAAAACGATACATTGGACAGTTGTTATCTATTTACACTTGATGAGAAGTTCACTGAGGGCGTAAAGTTGAATTTAGGTAATGGAGCTTTATCTGCCGCCAAATTGTTTATAAAAAATGATTATAAGTCTATTGAGTTAACATGCATGCAACGTTCTGGAATAGCGGTAACACGTGATTCAAAAAGAGCATTAACGGCTGTTGCACAATATTTTTCCGATAAATTTCAAACAGGTAGTAATATGAAAGAAAACCAAAAACGTCTAATTGCAAATGGCTTTTTTTTTGATGCAGATATTGTTCGATCTACAAAATCTGGTGAAGTGGCTACTTTAGAAACTAAAGTTGGAGAAAGACTTAATGATGTTACATTTCGTATTCCATTAAATACACATGAACATGGACGGGAATATCATCATTCTGTTGCAAAGATGGGACTTGACATTACGTTGGAATATTCACAAATGAATACAATTATAAGAAAATTATTTGTTACTGGAAGTAACTATTCTAAAAAAATATTATCTCTGACCAATAGAGAAATCTATTCATTTGTTTTAAATAACGAATGGTTACTAAAAGATAGCATTCGTTCAGCAATGGCACATGAGATGAAGCAGATTAATTTGCAGTTTAATCGTGTTATCCCTAAAAAATTTACCATTCCTCAAGAATATCTATTTACATATGACGCAAACGCAAAACTACAGTCAATTATGGATAAAAATGTATACGATGGTTATCTTTCTTCAGCCGCGGTGCGATCTGCTCCTGAAAAACTGTTTGAGAAATTCTGCCAACAGAACGATAAGGTCACATGGTGGTACAAAAATGGGGATAAAGGAAATGAATATTTTTCATTGGTCTACGAAGATAATTTTGGAAAAGAGAAAATGTTTTACCCTGATTATCTAGTTGGTATTGGTTCTGATACTTGGATCATAGAGACCAAAGGAGGATTTTCACAAAGCGGTGAAAGTCAAGATATAGATATTTATTCAGCAAAGAAGTTTTCTGTTTTGAAGCAATATTTGCAGAAGCATCATATGAAAGGTGGCTTTGTACGACAAGATAAACATAGCCAGGAACTGTGTATTTGCACAGAGGAGTACAATGATGATATAAATAGCAAAAATTGGACAGTGTTGGAACAAACGCTGTAATAGGAAGTTTGACAAGGGGCGGGCGGTATATATGGATAAAATTATAAAAACAACATTTAATTGTTTTAATGTATATTCTTCTGAGGATGATCATTCAGTAATTCATGTTGATATTGCTGACACACCGTCCTTTTATCAAAAAATGTTCGATTATTTTTTTGATGATACTCGATTTTTACAGTACATTGAAAATAAAACATCATTATCATTTGAACCTACTGTAGAAAATTATGTTTCTCTCTACAAAAGACTAAGTTTGTATGTAGATGATGAAAACATCCGTAAGTTGCCTTCAGATATTGAGGACGAAGTTATCAAAATTCTTGCAGAAGAATACACCCTTGAGGATAAAGGAAACGGTAATATTGAAGTTAGATTAGACAAGATGGGAAAAATGGGAGAGTATATTTTTTGCAACCTGCTATCTGAATATTTTGGATTCTGTTGTGTTATTCCGAAGGCGAACTTCATTACTGATAGAAATATGAGTGTTTTTGGAATTGATGCTGTATTCTATTGTCCAGAAGATAAGATGATTCTATTTGGGGAATCAAAAATCAGCAATTCACTAAAGAATGGAGTTTCGCTTATCAACAAATCGCTCTCTACATACCAACAACAAGTTGATGAAGAATTTGTATTGGTTCTTAGTCAAAGGTGGCTGCGTGATAAGATGGGAACGTTCGCAGCAAATTTTGGTAGCTTTATCGACAGAAGCATTACTATGAAAAATTTTATATCCAAAGCGGATGTAACGTCAATTGGAATACCGGTTTTTATAGCTCACGGAACAGAAACCGATACAGCTACGATTCTAAGCAAACTTTCTAGCATAAAAAAAGTTAAGCTATATGATTTAGAAACGAAAATAATCTCAATTTCCCTGCCTATTATAAGCAAGAGCAAATTAGTCGCAACTTTTACTCAAAAAGTCGTGGATAGGAGGGAATATTATGAATCTATCATCCAATGAATATAATACTCAAAAGCTTAGAGAAAAATATATCAGAGCTTTAGCAGTGTCAAAAGATTCGACTGAAAAAGCAAAGGAATTGGCAGATGATTTATTTGCCTTAGATTTAACCGTTTATTCTCAGTACCATTCTTTTGATTCCATTGTATATTCCTCATTTGCACAATCCAGATTAGATAAAGATGTTGTTTTACACCCTGAACAGCTTGAAATTATTAAACAGATAGAGCTAAATGATGCTTTAATTGTGAGTGCCCCAACAAGTTTTGGCAAAACATTCTGTGCATTTGAATATATTGCAAGGCATTTGCCACAAAATATAGTACTTATAGTTCCCACTCTGGCTTTAGTAGATGAGTATCTAAAAAAGTTGATACGAAAGTACAATCAAGTTTTTCAAACCTATAAGGTGTACACACAGCTCGATGCTGAAAAAGAATATGATTTTAATTTATTCAATATTTTCATTCTCACTCATGATAGGGTTGTTCAAGAAAATTCATACGAAATAATTAAGAGCATTGATTTGCTTGTTATTGATGAAGTATACAAGCTAGAAACTGACAAAGAAGATGATCGTGTCTTAGTTCTAAATATGGCCTACTATTATTTAGCAAAAACGGCTAAACGATATATTTTATTGGCACCTTTTATTAAAAACGTAGAGGATATTGAAATACTTGAAAAGAAACCAGTCTTTTATAATACGGAATATTCTCCAGTTGTAAATGAAGTAATACCAATAAATATACTCGCACATAAGGATAGGGAGTCTCAATGTCAAAAATTGCTGCTACATATACCAGAAGAAGAAAAAACCTTGATATATTTCCCAACGGTTATGGGCATTTACAAGTATATTAATAACGAGTTATCTAATGAACCATTATTGTCGGAACTTGATACTTCCATTGGATACTTTATTGAATGGGCAAAAGACGAAATACACGAAGACTGGTGCGTCATAAAAGCGCTGGAAAGAGGTTATGTAATACATAATGGGCAAATGCCTTTAGGGACACGTATGTTTCAATTAAGCTTATATGAAAACAATGACACCTACAATAGATTATTCTGTACTTCAACTTTACTCGAAGGAGTTAATACCACTGCTGAAAATATTATCATTACGAAGCCTTCCAGACAATCCGATAAAAATAATAATTCCAATGATTTCACAGCTTTTGACTTTTTTAATCTAGTTGGAAGAACAGGTCGCTTAAACCAGCATTTTATAGGGAAGGCTTACTATTTAAAAGCTCCAACCGATCCACCGTTTGAAAAAATTAACGCTATTAGGAGCATAAAATTTGAGATAACAGATGATAGTAAAGACGTTGATATTCAAAAAGGAGACATCGAGAATCACCCAGATTATCTTGATTTTTTAGCTAGCATAGGAATCACTCACGAAGATTATTTAAAAAATATCGGTAGTCACTTGAGATTTGATACAGTAAAATCTATACATAATCGTTATGATGAGAAAAGACAAAATCTTATCGCAGAATTGCGTTCAATCAAAGATATTCCGAAGTATGGAAGATCTAAATTAGTGGGTCTATTGTATTATATTGCTGAAGGTAAAAATGATACTTTCCGTGGAAATTTAATCAATAATCTTATCTATCGAAATCGACCTAAAATTAAAACCGTTGTAGATAATGCAATGAAATATTATGCTTCTAGAGGACTTGATTATATTATCTCGACAGCAATCAATTTAAAGATGAGTTATATAGAACATCAATTTTATGGAAAAGTTGAAATAATTAGATATTTTATGCAGACCGAATCTATTTCGAAGGATTACATCCATGTATTAGATAATAAGGTTCTTGGAGCAATTGAGCAACTCTATTTTACGACATCCAAACAAAGGAAGATGTTGCTTGATGTTGGCATATATGAAAGAGATATTGATGCAATTGTTCGTATCATTGGAGAAGATTATGAAGATGCCTTTGCAATGAAAAAGCTATTAAAGGATAATATAGATAATTTTCAACGCATTAGCTATATATCAAAGTATATCATCGGAAATTTGTAAAATTGAGCATAGTATATTCTATATTTTTATTGTATAGAGACTTTATAATAATATAGTTGATAACAGCGGAGAAAACTAGGTAACAATGTCTGGTTTTCTCCGCTGTGCTATGTGTAAATAATTTCGTACAGTATGATTTTATCTACAATGTTATTTAGGGGATTTGATACTCAAATGCGTTCCCTGGAATTGCTTATCACAGTATTGATGTTATAAATATTCTTATTGGTAAAAGGTTTTAAACTCTCTGTTTTTATCAAGCCTACGTAGGAGGTGCAGCCACACAATTTATTGTGTGTTCAATGGGGATTGGGGATACTCCCCAACAAGCAAAAATGCAAGGTGTGTACCACCTTGCCCTGCTTGCCACGTTACTTTATTATTATAGACAGAAGAGTGAATACCTTGGTGACAGAGATAAGAAAAAACGCTGCAAAGCAATATTGGATGCAACGTTTTTCAATCTAAACTCGATTGTGTATTAGACATTCATTCGTTCCCTGTTTCGACTTCCTTAATCTCTTTTGCTGTGGCGGCAACAATTCGCAATCCCATGTCGCTTATATCATCAAGTAAGCTTTCAATTTGTCTGCGTTGCGTAGATTTATATATATCTTTTTTTGGAAAAAAGAATTGATCTACCGATACATCTAAAAGAGTGACAAGTTCATAAAAGATTTGTAAGCTTGGATGTTGTCCACTGTTTTCAATGGACGCAATATATCGAGGAGCAATACCTATTTGATCTGCTAATTGATTTCTTGACAATCCTTTTTCTTTTCTTGCAGCTTTTATGGCTTGGCCGAAAGCCTTAAAATCATATTTTTCGACTTTACGTATCATAATTATTTCACCCTACTACATTTTACTGTTCGAATTTTGGTTTGGATATGATTGTACATATCATAGTGGTGATTGCAATAGTGTATTTGTCAATCGAAAATTCCCCCATATTATAACCGAAAATTCCTCTAGAGAAGTAAAAAAATTATTGCTCTAATAACCAGCGTTTAGTTTCTTTTAGTCTATACGAATTTCCATTCATATTAACTATATATGATTTATGAGTCAGTCTATCTATCATTGCAGCTGTCATTACTGGATCTTTAAATATCTCATCCCACCTTTCAAATGATAAGTTAGTAGTTATTATTGTTGATTTTCTTCCAGCTCTTAAAGAAAGGTAGGTAAAAAGAAGCTCTGAAGCCTCTTTATCAAATGATATATATCCTAGTTCATCTGCTATTATTAAATCATATCTCTCGAAATTCTTCTCAAATGCTCTTAATGTTTTATTAGATCTACATTCTTTTAATTCATTTACAAGTAGAGGAATTGTAGTGAATAGTACTTTATATCCTGCATTACATGCTTTTATACCAAGACCTATCGCCATGTGAGATTTACCATTATGAAAAGTTTACGATAATGGTAATTATCGAAAGTTTTATGTTATCGAAAGATTTTTAATGAATACTTGATTATATGGTGAGTCTGTATTAAAAATCTTTCGATAATAAATCATTTACAGAGATTATCCAACCACTGTAAAAGCTCTGTGTTTTCTGTCCATAAAGGTAGATCTTGTGTGACAATTTCAGGGTATGCATTTTCCAAGGCAACTCTTTTTAACTCAGTCTCGGATTTTAAGTAAATCTCAGTAGTAGTAATACTTACATGTCCTAAAAGGTCACGTATATATATCAGATTAACGCCTGCTTCAAGAAGATGGACTGCTTTTGTGTGTCTTAACATATGTGGATGAATGGACTCAGGAAACATTGTTTCTGGATTAGATTTTTTTGCTGTATCAGCGTATTTGTTAAGGATATAAGAAATCCCTGGTCTTGTGAAACATTCAAACCTACTATTATGGAACAAATAAAACTGCTGCCTTCCATTGTCTAGTAAGTGGTTTTCTTTCATGTATTCATTAAGTAGTTTTCTGGTTTTATCCATTAATGGAATACATCTAGTTTTATTCCCTTTACCTGTCAGTGTTATTGTTGCTGGCTCGCAGAGCCTGACATTACATACTTTTATGTCAATTAGCTCCTGCACTCTTGCTCCAGTATCATACAAAGTGCAAATGATTGCAAGATCACGTCGTCCTTTTTTGGTAAAAGTATCTGGTTGTTCTAAAAGTAACTTCAAGCATTCCATGGATAAATATTGAATATAAGCATGATTCGTTTTTTTAAACGGTATTCCAAGTATCCGCTGGCTGTCATACAGGATGTCTGGGTATTCACTCTGGGCATATCGAAAAAAACTATGAATCGCAGCAAGACGCTGGTTTCGTGTATTTATGCTTACGCATCTTTCTTTTTCTAACCATAAAAGAAATTCTTTTATGCGATCTACAGTTATGTCTTTAAAGGTTATTCTCTCAGGCGTTAGCCTGTATGAATCAATAAAGAACTTCAACATTTGTTTAAAAGCATCTCTGTAGGAACGTATTGTATTTGGACTTACATTTCTTTGGCCCGGAAGAAACTCTGACAAGTATCGTGTCAATATCTTTGCAAAGTCAGTATGTTTCATGCCAATTCACCTCCGGTATTAGCCAAGAACAATTTTTCTCTACTTTGCTAGTGATATCTGGATACAAATCCGCCGTAAGGCGAAGATACCGCTGACTCCCTCTAAGATCTTCGTGCCCAAGGTATGCTGATAGATACGGCATACAGTTAGTCATATCTCGATTAGCTAGTGCCCATTTTTTAAGACAGTGTACAGCATAAGTATGTCGCATATCATGAAGCCTTGGTCCTTTTCCGGTATGAGATATACCTGCAGCCCATAGAACTTTACGAAAAAGACCATAAATTGTATTACTTTTATAGTGTCCACCAAATGGTGATGGAAAAAAGTATGATGTGTCTGATTTTCCTGTAAGAACAAGAATACTGTATTCCCTGCATCGTTTTTTAAGAGTGTCAGCCATAGGGATTAGTCGTTCTTTGCCAAATTTTGTATCTTTAATAAAAATAGTCCCTTCATTCAGATTTACATCTGATATAGTAAGGTTTACTGCTTCTGATATTCTCAGCCCACACCCATAAATCATTCTGATTACCAGCGAAAGAATAATCTGCCTATTAGGAGATTCTTTGGATGCAGGGAAATTGTCACAGGCATAAAATATAGAAGCTATTTCTTTCTTAGAAAATATATATGGAGTGTAGGAATAGCGATTAACTGTAACCAAAGATTTAGGACAAATATAAGCTTTCTTACCCATACGGCTCATATATTCCGCTAGACCACGCATAAGTGAGATTCTGCCTAATTGTGTAGAGGTAGCTTCAAATGATTTTCGCTTTGTCCATTCTAAAACAATTTCTTTTGTAAGCTCTGTAGTATTTTGAGGAAGAGAACATAAATAATTATCAAACTGTCGTAGCATCGATATTCCTTTGGCGAAGGAATAGCCTACGGCTTGTTTTTCATTAATATATCCTTGGAGTGAATCCTTTAGAGAACTCTTGAAAGTGTTTTCTCTATTCATGATCAAACACCTCCTCCGGATCTAATGCACATTCTTTTAAGCCTTTCATATCGGTACGAAGATACAGTGAAGTAGATTTGGAATCTATATGACCTAAAATATCACTAATAATTGGAAGAGGGGTACCCTGAGCAAGAAGTGTGCTTGCAAGTGAATGTCGAAGAGAATGTAGACCATGACGTTTCTCCTTAGGAATAGTGATTCCAGCACTCCTAGTATATTTAATTATGATATTGTGAAGGTTTGCATCCTTTCCAAAGGCTTCATATGGTGCATTTAGACGTACGAAAACATAAGAAGTATTACATTCAATTGGCCTTCCATTTTTAAGGTAATCAATCAAAGCCCATCCTATATCCTTGAGTATTGGAAAGGTAATCTTGACACCGGTTTTCTGTTGAACGATATTAATTTTCATTGATTTCCAATCTAAATCGAGACTGTAAATAATTTTGTGTATGATAATACCTCTGGATTGAGATAAAATATAATCAATCTGGAGGTATTTTAATTATGGCTAAAATCAAAAGAGATCCAAAGCGAAGGGAAGCTATTCAAAAATTTATCGAACTTTATCAGCCTGAATCTGTCGAAGACATCTATGAAAGTCTTAAGGATATGCTTGGTGAAACCATTGAGCAGATGCTTGAAACTGAACTTGAAAGTCAAATTGGTTACCCTAAGGGCGATAAGCCTGATTCGGCTTTAAATTCCAGAAACGGCTACAGTACAAAGGTTCTTAAATCAAAAGCTGGCGCTGTTCCAATAAATGTCCCTAGGGATAGATATGGTGAATTTGAACCGAAGGTTGTTAAGAAGTATCAAACTGATATTTCTCACATTGAAGAACAAATAATTTCCATGTATGGAAAGGGTATGACTGTAAGAGATATATCAAAGCATGTTCAAGATATATATGGTTTTTCTGTTTCTGAAGGCCTTGTATCTCAAATAACTAATAAAATATTACCTACAATAACTGAGTGGCAAAACAGGCCTCTTCAAGAGATCTATCCAATAATATTTTTAGATGCCATACACTACAATGTTAAGCAAGATGGTGTAATTGCTAAAAAAGCCGTATACATCATTATCGGGATAGATATTGAGGGAAATAAGGATGTTTTAGGTATGTGGGTTGGGGAGAATGAGTCTTCTAAGTTTTGGCTAACTGTAATTAATGAACTTAAAAATCGTGGGGTTAAGGATATCCTTATCGCGTCGATAGACGGTTTAAGTGGCTTTTCAGATGCTATTCATGCTGTCTTTCCTAAAACGGAAATCCAGCGCTGCATAATTCATCAGATAAGAAGCTCTACGAGGTATGTTAATTACAAAGATAAAAAAGAACTTGTAAAAGATATTAAAGATGTATATAAGGCGACTAGCCTTGATGTGGCTGAACATAATTTAGATGTATTTTCTGAAAAATGGAATAAAAAGTATCCTTCTTGTGTGAATTCTTGGCAAAGTAATTGGGCACATCTTTCTTCTTACTTTAAGTATCCTCAAGAGGTTAGAACCATAATTTATACTACAAATGCTATGGAAAATTTTAATAGACAGCTTAGAAAGGTAACAAAGAGCAAATCTATATTTCCTAGTGATACCGCTCTTTCCAAGAGTCTTTACCTTGCAATGCTGGATTCTACATCGAAATGGACTTCCAGAATTAGAAACTGGGATTATATATTAAATCACTTAGCTATCTATTTTGAAGGAAGAATAAAGATTTAAATTTTATATTAAAAGGCTGTCAAGAAATGAAGCCTCTTGACAGCCTATTTGTCGTTATGTTTCAATGTTTTTAAATTGATGATTATATTTAGCTCTTAAAACTTTTCTTTCAATCATCAAACTTTCTTATGATTATCCCAATTCAGAGGATAAAACACAAATTATTTTACACTTCCTCTAAAATCTGTTAGCTTTAGTGATTTGATATCACCTGCACGTATGCCTAGCTTCGCTACAAGAAGAAGAATTGCATAATCTCGTTTTCCTTGAGGATTGCCTTTGTCAACTGCGTCAAGCATCTGCTTTACTTCTTCAGGATTCCATGTAGAAGGTACAGCGGGATAATAGTACTTATTTTGCTTTGGAACTGATAAAGATAAATCATTTTCTATATATCCATTATGATATAAAAACCTTAGAAACACCCGAAGGGTTGTTAAGATAGATGCAATACTTTTCTCATGGTGTACATAAATAGTTTTAACATAATCAGATATAATTTCAGCAGTTATATCATTTGGATTTTCAATATTTCTCATATTCAGATAATCAATAAAGAAGAAAAGACGTTGAAGTCTAGTTCTCATTCCCCGTGATGAATACTCATTGTCTATACATTCCTTTTCATAAGCTGTGAGTATCTCCTCAAACTGAGGTGGTTTAACATATCCTTTTTTCTTAACGATTCGGCGTATGATAATGCCATGAATCTGATAATCGCCAAGCATGCGAATACTTCGTATTGCATGTTTGGCATGTTTTGGATAGGATTCTAAATAGTAATTGACGGTACACTCATATCTTTCTGCAAGATATTTTTTACCTAGTTCTTCCGAAAAGTAAAATTCGTTATTTGTTTCTGCAAACTTAATAAAACGATTGAAGGATGCTCTGAACTGACAGACTGTGTTGTAGGCGTAATTGAGACGTCCTAACTCCTCAAGCACCTTTGCAGAAAGTTGTGTAAGGTTTAGCACTTTTTCCATAGTTACCTCCTTGAATAGATTTTTAATTCTATTCTGAGGTATTATCGAAAGAAATCAAAGCACAGTTTGATGGTTTTTCATCACTAAACGTTCATTTCTTTCGATAATATAAAACTTTCGATAATTACCAGTTCCTGGATTACCTGCAAGTATTATGTTTTGACCTGTATTTATGAATTCTAATGTAGAAAATATCTTAACTTTATTTCTTGCATCTTCTGGTAAATCCTCTAGTATTAGATTTTCTATATATCTTTTATATGGAAACTTAGCTAATCTAATTCTACTTTTTATTCCATTTTCTTTTCTTAGCTCATATTCTCTTTCGAGAATTTCACATAGAAAAGAATCATATGATTTATTCTCAAGGTTTGCTTCATTAATTTCTTCAGCTAAATTTCTAATTATATATGGGAGCTTAAGCTCTTTTGCTAGAATTTTTATTCTTTCATTTATTTCATTATTTATCATATTATTGAGGTCTCCTTATGAAAAGGAACCGCTGAGTTGTTTAACATTGTTGCATATTGATTTAATAGTGACTTTGAATGTTTCTCAATCTCTGTTATCCCTTCCTTATTATTTTCTAAAACTGTATCCGTTGATCTATTACATAACATCTTAATTTTTTCTGTATCTACTCCTAGCGGAGCTATTCTTTCTAATTTATTTATTATTTTTTCTATTTTATCTAAGCCATTTTCTGAAATTATTTCAATTAGCTCTATGAAATCTTTAGGATTTTCTGTATAATATTTATTAAATATTGATTGAAGTCTGGGATTCATTTGCTGCATGGCTGTGCTTGAGTGAATCGCTCCAGGCTTCTTTTTTAATGTCTTTAAATAATGTTCAATCTTAATGTTCCAGGTATGCCTACCATAATTTCTTAAGTGCTCAGTTATCATATTGTTATTATTGTATATGAGTATATTCTCAGGATATATTTTAGCAGTTACAAATTTCCCTACTAATGCATCTGGTACGGAGTATTTATTTTCATCTATGGTAACAACTGAATATTTATTTACCCTTATTTCCATAGTTCTTGCAATATCATAACTAGGCATCAGTAAATTTAGATATTGAAATTCTTCTTCTAATATGTCCGAAGGACTTTTATTATCATGGTATTTAGATGGCTTAGAATTTAGTTTTTCTAGCATATCCTCTAAATATCTATTCGCCTCATCTATATTTTCAAATGTATCTTTTTTACTAAAAGCTTTTCTTCTGACATATTCCACAGATTTTTCAACATGGCCCTTTTCGTTGCCCCTTCTTGCATTGCAAAATCTGTATTTAAAACCATAGTAGATAGATAGCTTTAAAAGATCTTCTGTTGGCATTTTTTCAGTTTTACTTACAAATTTAGCTACAGCTACCTTCATATTGTCATAAACTAGCGTTTTATGAACACCTCCTACCTTATTGAAAAACTTAACATGAGAATCTAAAAAACTTTGCATCTTTTGATTATTGTATAGATGAGCAAATCTAAAGTTGCCTTTAGCTGTTGTAAAAACTGCCATTTGAAAAGCCTTAGTTTTTCCAGCTATTATTAAATTAACATGTCCCCAATCAAACTCTGCGACATCTCCTAATTTATATTCCTGCCTAACATATGCTTCTTTTGCTTTATCTAATTTTGCCTTAATGTAGTTGCTTACAGTGCAGTAGCTAATATCATATCCGCCTTCGGCTAAACATTCATATATATCTATATTCTTCTTTTGTTGCTTACTTCTGCCTGTAGCTCTTTTCACCTCATTCTCTTTAAGATGAAACTCGATTTTTTCTATTATTTCATCAGTTAATTTAACCTTGGATCTACTACTTGAATCATACTTTGCAATAGAGACTATATCTTCTGTTAGTAGGATTTTATCTGAACTAGATTCTAACAAAGCACTCTTTTTATCTTCATATTGACCAATATATTTTCTGATAGTTTTCCTATCAAATCCAGTTTCTCTGTGGATGCAATGCTGAGATTTCCCTTCTATGAAACTCTTTATTATTATTTTTTGTTTATCCATTAAATTAAGCATCCCCTTAACCTCCCTATGAATTATCATAGGGAAATTATATATTTCCTCTGGGGGATTTTTCAATTATATTTTGGGGTATTTTTAGATTATCATAAACAAATAGTTCTTATTGATTATTGGTGGAGGTTGACGGAACACCATTTTTTGTATATAATGATTATAAATTTAGAGGAAGAGGAGTAACTACTTATGAGCTACGATTACATTTAAAAATATAGGCAATAAAAGAAGCAGTTTCCATTTTTATGTGAGCTTTTTTTGTCATGCCTATTTTGCGAATGTATGAATAGCAAACAAGTAATTTTTGTTTAGGTATAATTTATAAAATTATACCTATGTTTGTTGTGTTAATACTCGCACTATATATGCAGGTCAATGCTCACATTGAGAATTGACCTGCATTTTTTATTGCCTTTTTTATATTCCATTAAAAAAATCAATTGATAAGGAAGTGAAGTTAGTGAATGAAAAGTATTGGATTGTGTGTCCAGTTTGCAATGGAAAAACTCGTGTTCAAATATTTAAGAATACATTATTGAAAGATTTTCCTCTTTTTTGCCCCAAATGCAAAACAATACACATTATAGATGTAGAAGAACTGAAAATTGTAATCAAAAGTGCCAGTCGCTAAGTCGCAGAGCTTATATTTTACCCTTTGCGGAGAAAGGACTTGGAAAATGAAAAATTTACAAAGACATACTCCTGTAGATATTTGGAGTGCTCCATATGGATTTACCTACAAAGAAATGGTGGAAGTCATTGGTGAGAGAGAAGCGAAAAATTTATACTCGTCACTATATAAGCATTCACCAAAAAAAGAATACCTAAATATGTCGCTAAAAACAGTATACAAGGATGGTGATACCGAAAAATATGTTTATGAACTGTTGGATGGCAAATACATTGAAACAGTTTTTATTAAACGTCGAGGTGGCGGAACGGTTTGCGTGAGTACACAAGTCGGCTGTTCCGTTGGTTGTATTTTTTGCGAATCTGGGCGGAATGGATTTGTTCGTAATCTGACACCAGCAGAAATCGTTCAGCAGGTTATACTACTACGGCGAAAGGTAAACCGCATCATTTTTATGGGTATGGGAGAGCCGCTATTCAACTATGACAACTTTATAAAGGCAATTCACATTCTACGGGATAGAAACGGTATGAATTTTCCCACGGACGGCATCACTGTATCAACCGTTGGTCCGGTTAAACAATTAAAAAAATTGCGTGAGGAACATCTGAAAATTCAACTGACAATATCTCTGCACGCAACAACACAGGTTGTAAGAAACCGTATTATTCCCAATATGCACCTATCCCAAATCAGCGATGTTGTCGATGGAGCATTGTCTTACGCCAAACGGCATAATCGAAAAGTCGTGTTTGCGTATTTGATTATACCTGGAATAAATGACCGACCTTCTGATGTGAGGCAACTAGCAAATTGGTTCCGTGGCAAAAATGTCATGCTCAATCTACTTGAATACAATCCTACAAGTAATACGCAAATTAAAAAGCCAGTAAAACAGGAAATGGCTGTATTCAAACAGCAGTTGGAACGAGCTGGGCTTGAAGTTACAATGAGAATTTCTCATGGCAGAAATATTAAGGCGGCTTGTGGACAGTTGGCTAGTAAATACAATGAAACAAATGAATAAAAAGTGCCAGTCGCAAGGTCGCAGAGCCAATAACTATGAGTAAAATCACAGTTATTGGCTCTTTATTTTTTTATGGCAACAAATACAAAGCCGCTGTTTTCTTTTCAAGAATAGAATTACGGGGGGATAATAAAGTCGCCCTTTTTAAGGATATGGCGGTATCTTTGGGAGGTAGCGTCGTGTTCATTTTATTTCGACACAATCCGATAATTAGTAGTATCTTGTTAAAAAAGCCCTTTACTTGCCAACGGGATATTACGGCGGCGAATATGAACACACACATCAACAAATAAAGGTAAATAGCTCTATTTATGTCCGACTGTATTTTCAGTCGGGCATTTTTGCGTTTTGTATAAGTTTTTTTCAAAAAAGTAATTTTGAGTTTTGCAATTTTAAGATTCTCACCGTAATAGTGGCGAAAGGGGAACCGCGGAGTCACCGCCCGAAAGGGGGTGAGAATGTGAAACTCAATAACCACGAACAAAGTAAGAAACATGCCTTTGACAGTTTCTGCAAGAAGATACTAAAGCACGAGGCAAGAGACTTCTACGATGAGCTGAAACGACAGCGTAGTCGAGAAGTATCCTTTTCCGAGCTGTCGGCAAAGCAACTGGAGCAGATTTATACAGAGGATCAATACTTTGCTACTGAGCAGATTTTCAATGTTTTAGGTCTTGATGTCTCTGTAACAGATGAGGACATTGCCGAGTCATTGAAGAGTTTGTCGGAGATAAGACGAGATATTATCCTGCTTTCCTACTTTCTTGATCTCACTGACCGAGAAATTGGGGACAAGCTTAATATGCTCCGTGCCACTGTCCAGTACCAAAGGACGAGAGCGTTGCAACGGCTAAAAAAATTTATGGAGGGAGATGCCAATGAGTAATAAGACAACAGGTAATCCTCTAGTTTCCTACCCCGTCATTGTATTGGCTGCAAGTGGCGATGTGGATGCTATCAATGCTGTTCTGAAACATTATGAAGGGTACATTGCTGCATTGTCCACAAGACAGCTTCTAGATGAAAGTGGTAATCTGCACTTATGTGTGGATGAGGCATTACGGCGCAGATTGGAAACCAAGCTGATTACCAAAATCTTGACTTTCAATGTTGCTTAACAGGTAAATCAATAAGGGAAGTACGCACCCCTTTCCGTTCTTCCCATTTATAGTTTTCCTGCCAAGTTGAAACTGTTCCTTGACAAAGAACGCAGGTCAGATAACGGCTTTGCAGTATAAAGTAAAACGGATACATTCCATTTATATCGAGCCAAGCTGTTTATACGCCATGACCTCTGTTCAGAGCAAGCGAATAATATCAAGCGGCAAAGTAAATGTGGCAGTTTATGGGCGATGACATATAGATGGGACAATGATACTCCCTTATAGCTACAGTCCGAGCGTTAAAAGCGTCGCAGGCAATGGGTAAGGTTTCGGCAGACCGCCGATAGGGTTAAACTCCCGTGGAGCTGTGCCAACAGCCGTCCGATTTTACTAAAAAAATGATGAAACAGTTATTCTCCGTTATTTGGAGAGGAGATGAGGAACATGGATAACTGTATTGTGCGTGGGGATATTTTCTATGCCAATTTGAATCATGGAGTTGGGTCTGAGCAAAGAGGATATCGTCCGGTTTTAGTGATTCAAAACAATATAGGCAATCGGTTTAGTCCAACGGTCATTGTGGCTGTAATCACGGGGAAAATTCATTATAAAGCCAGACTGCCAACTCATTGCCTATTAAAAGGTCCTTGTTCACTATCAGTTCCATCAATAGTATTGCTAGAACAGATTATTACAATAGATAAAAAGCGGTTGAAAAGATACGTTGGCAGAATAAGCGAGCAAGAAATTTCTTGTGTCAATAAGGCTCTAATAATCAGTATAGGATTGAAGAGCCTATAATTATGACTTTTTTGAAAATGTTAGCTTGGAAGAGAAAAACGACACATTTCACATATACTTAAAACCTATTTATAATTGAGTTATGTAATCACGGAGGTGTTTACAGATGGAAAATATCAAAACGGTATTAGAAGATACAATTACTAACAACACTGCTCCAAAAGAAAAAGATTTTCAGCCGCAATCTCAAGAATTTAATGTCTTTATGAACACATTGGCAAGCGTGGTAGAGAAGCATGGAGCTGAGATATTAAAAGACATAGATTGTGCTGTGTAGTTCACACAGCACATTACATAATGATATTTTTCATGTATAAGATTATAAATTTAGGTCAGGAGGTAGGATTATGAATAGAAGTGGAAAGAAATGTGTTCTATATCCTCGTGTTAGCACAGAGATGCAGGTGGATGGTTTTAGCTTGGATGGTCAAATAAATAGCTTGAAACGCTTTGCTGATAGAGAAGAAATGTTGGTGGTGGATATCTACGAAGATGCTGGAAAGTCGGGAAAATCCATTGAAGGCCGACCTGCTTTTAAAAAAATGTTGTCAGATATTGAAAATGGCTTGCAAATTGATTATATATTAGTCTATAAACTATCCCGATTTGGAAGAAATGCTGCTGACATCTTAAATTCATTGGAATTTGTGCAATCCTTTGGGATAAATCTAATATGCATTGAAGAAGGTATTGATTCATCACAGACAAGTGGAAAGCTGCTTATATCAGTGCTTTCTGCTGTATCCGAAATTGAAAGAGAAAACATCATTGAACAGACCATGAATGGTCGCAAGGAAAAAGCTAGGCAAGGTGGTTGGAATGGTGGCTTTGCACCGTATGGCTACTATTTGAAGGATAAAATGCTATTTATTCAAGAGGAAGAAGCAGAGGTGATTCGCTTAATATATGATAAATTTGCAAACTCAGATATAGGGTACGGCGGAATAGCAAAATATCTTAATTTACAGGGCATTAAAAAAATACAAAGACAAAACGGAACACTAAAAGAGTGGAGTGGCCATTTTGTAAGGATGATTTTAGACAATCCTGTTTACTGTGGGAAAATTGCTTTTGGTAGACGAGCAAGAGAAAAAGTAAAAGGGACAAAAAATGAGTATCGTCAAACTAAACAAGAAGATTATATTCTGGCAGATGGGCAGCATGAAGCAATTATTAGTGAAGAATTATGGAATAAGGTTCGTGAAAAAAGAATTGAAACAGGAGTAAAACAGCCGTCAAAGGTCGGTAAGGATCGAGCACATTTATTGACTGGTATTTTGAAGTGCCCTGGTTGTGGCGGTCCGATGTATACCAATAAACATGCTTGGACAAATAAGGACGGTACATATAAAGAAGTATATTATTATGTATGTAGTCGTAATCGAGCGGTACGTGGCAGAAATTGTGATTACAAAGCTATGCTTAAGAAAACGGACATTGAGCCTATTGTAATTGAGGCGATCAGAGAATTGGTTAGTAATGAAACATTTGCAAAGGAAGTAAAAGCAAGAATTGGTACTCAGATTGATACAACAAATATTGATAAAGAGATTAAAAACTATGAAGCTAAGCTAAGAGAAGTTGATTTAAATAAAGCACGATTGGAAAATGAAATTGATACGTTGCCAGAAGACACACGTTATCGTGAGAGAAAATTGCATGATATGACTATTCGATTAGATGGTCTGTATGATATTATTGTGGAGTTAGAAGAAAAAATAGAAGATGCAAAGTTAAGGCGACAATCTGTTGAGCGTGATGCAATCACCTTGGATAATGTTTATAAACTAATGATAAATTTTGAAAAGGTCTATGATAGAATAAGCGATGAAGAACGAAAAGCTCTTGTATCTTCCTTAATTAAAGAAATTCAGATTTATACCCGCGATGAGGCAGAAGTACCATTAAAATCGATATCCTTTAACTTCCCAGTGTATAAAGATGGTCATGAAATACAGGAACTTTTGTGGGATAAAGGTAATACCGTTGAGTGTGTGGTGGGACTACGGAAAAAGGGCTAGTATCTGATGGGAGTCAGAGAGGCGATTTTTATAGAAAACAACTGCTGTTTAGTTTTAAGAAACGGAATAAGCAAAGTGCTTATGGGACTGGAACTGTAGGGAATAAAGTGAAATGTGACACTGGGCACACAACAGTGAATGTGTGGATTTAGAAAACAATTTGACTTTTATGCTCAAAACTTTTGTGAAGTTGAGCATGAAAGTCTTTTTTTATTGGTGACACAAGTGGGGATTTCATAATATTAAATCGTTGAAAGCACATTGGAGATGCGAAGTACCATTTTGCTAACGCCAGCAAAATCGTAGAAACGGCTGTTTTGAACAATAAGTAGATTGATTTATCGTTTATGAAATATGAGATTTTATCAAAAGAAAAAGTCCAAAAGATTGTTTTGATCAAAAAGTTTTAAACAGGAAATTTCAGTAAAAACACTTTGACTTTTACGCATATGAGGGTCATAATTATATGCGTAGGGTCTTTTTGATTTTGAGAGAAGGTGAGTTATGGCAAGTACTGAGCTGCTTATGGAAATGATTAAAAAGAATAATGGTGTCATAACAGCTGCGGAAGTAACAAAAGCAGGAATTTCACGTGGCAATCTCAAATATATGGTGGAGACAGGGGTGCTAGAACGGACGGGACGAGGTGTTTATCAACTGGCAGGTTCATGGGAAGATGAGATGTATATTCTTCAATCTCGCTATAAACGAGGGATATTCTCAGGTGCCACTGCACTTTATTTATATGATTTAACCGACAGAACACCAGCAAAATTCCAAATGACTTTTCCCCATAATTACAATATATCTACGGTAAAAGCTGAAAACGTGAAGTGTAACCGTGTCATTATGGAACTGTATGATCTTGGCGTTGTCGAGGTAAAAACCCCTGCTGGTAATATGGTAAGGGCTTACAACATGGAAAGAACCCTATGCGATATTCTTCGAAAGCACAACAAGACAGATATTCAAATCATAACCGATGCTTTTAAAAGGTACGTCAGAAGAGAGGATAAAAACATCGCATTACTTTGTGAATATGGCAAGAAGTTAAAGGTAGAAGATAAACTTCAATCTTATTTGGAAGTGCTTTTATAATCATTATAGAAAATTTGGAGGTATTCAAATGTCAAGTGCAGCACAACGTGCAGAATTACAATCTCAAATCTGGAAGATAGCCAATGATGTTCGAGGTTCAGTAGATGGATGGGATTTTAAACAATATGTTTTAGGAACACTATTTTATCGTTTTATAAGCGAGAACTTTGCAAGTTATATTGAAGCAGGCGATGAAAGCATCAAGTATGAAGAACTTGATGATGATATCATAACGGATGAAATCAAGGCTGATGCGATTAAAACAAAAGGATATTTCATATATCCAACCCAATTGTTTTCGAGAGTTACAAAGACAGCAAATACAAATGAAAGCTTAAATACAGATTTAGCTGCCATTTTTTCAGCGATTGAAAGTTCAGCGAATGGATATCCATCTGAATTAGATATCAAAGGATTATTCGCTGATTTTGATACGACAAGCAATAGACTTGGCAATACTGTAAAGGATAAAAATAGTCGCTTGGCAGCTGTTATTAAAGGGGTAGAAGGACTTAACTTTGGAAAATTTGAAGAAAGTCATATTGACCTTTTTGGTGATGCCTATGAGTTTTTGATCTCTAACTATGCCGCCAATGCTGGAAAATCTGGTGGGGAATTTTTTACACCTCAGTGTGTGTCGAAGCTCATTGCTCAGTTGGCTATACACAAGCAAACCACTATTAATAAGATATATGACCCGGCTGCGGGTTCTGGTTCTCTGCTTTTGCAAGCAAAAAAACAGTTTGATGATCATATTATTGAAGATGGTTTTTACGGACAAGAGATCAATCACACCACCTATAACCTTGCACGTATGAATATGTTCTTACACAATATCAACTATGACAAGTTTAATATAGCACTTGGAAATACACTTATAGACCCACACTTTGGCGACGAAAAGCCTTTTGATGCCATTGTGTCTAATCCGCCATATTCTGTTAATTGGATTGGCGATGGTGATCCCACGCTTATTAATGATGAGCGTTTTGCCCCTGCAGGAGTACTCGCTCCAAAATCTAAAGCGGATTTTGCCTTTGTGCTTCATTCGTTAAGCTATTTATCAAGCAAGGGACGTGCTGCGATTGTTTGCTTCCCAGGAATTTTTTACCGTGGTGGTGCAGAGCAAAAAATAAGAAAATTCTTGGTGGATAATAACTATGTAGAAACGGTTATTTCGTTAGCACCGAATCTTTTCTATGGCACTTCAATAGCGGTTAATATTTTGGTTCTTTCTAAGCACAAAAGCGATAACAAGATTCAATTTATTGATGCAAGTGGTTTATTTAAAAAAGAGACCAATAACAATATTCTAACAGACAATGATGATGAGAATGATCCAGGGCATATTCAGCAAATTATGCAGATGTTTGACAGCAAAGAAGATGTGGAACATGTAGCAGTATCTGTTGATTATGAAAAAATTGTTCAGGAAGAGTACAATCTTTCTGTGAGTTCTTATGTTGTAGCAAAAGACACTAGAGAAGTCATTGACATAAATGAACTTAATTCAGAAATAAAAATGACAGTAGAGAAGATAGATCAGCTTCGTGCTCAGATTGATGAGATTATTGAGGTGATTGAATCATGATGAAGCAAAATTTTATGGAAAAGCTACTTGATGGGGTTGAAGTTGAATGGAAAATGTTGGGAGAGATATCTAGTGTTTTACGAGGTAGAAGATTAACTAGAGATCTACTATCAGATACAGAGAAATTCCCTGTGTTTCATGGTGGGTTAGAACCATTGGGTTATTATGGACAAAGTAATAGACCAGCCCATAGCGTAATGGTTATAAATGTTGGTGCTTCTGCTGGTACGGTAGGTTATAGTTCTGTAGATTTTTGGTCTTCAGATGGATGCTTTTGTATTCAACATTCGGACTTGTTAAACAATAAATTTATATATTATTTTTTAATTGGTCAGCAACATTTATTGCGTTCGAAGGTACGTGTTGCTGGTATTCCAACACTTGATGCAATAGTTGTAGAAAAAATCCTCATCCCAATCCCATGCCCCGAAAACCCAGAAAAATCCCTCAAAATCCAATCTGAAATAGTCCGCATCTTGGATACTTTCACAGAGCTTACAGCAGAGCTTACAGCAGAGCTTACAGCTCGTAAAAAACAGTACAATTACTATCGTGATAAGTTATTGAGTTTTGAAGATGGGGAAGTTGAGTGGAAGGCGTTAGGGGAGATAGGTGAATTTACGCGAGGAAGTGGATTGCAAAAAAGCGATTTTACTGAGAGTGGTATAGGTTGTATACATTATGGTCAAATTTACACTTATTACGGAAACTTTGCATATGAAACAAAGTCTTTTGTATCTCAAGCACTCGCTAAGAAATTAAAAAAGGCTGAAAAAGGTGATTTAATTTTAGCTACGACAAGTGAAAATATTGAAGACGTTTGTAAGGCTTTAGTTTGGCTGGGTGAAGATGCGGTTTGTGTTAGTGGAGAAACATACATTTATAAGCATAATCAAAATCCAAAATTTATAGCTTATTATCTTCAAACTCCAATGTTTTTTGATTATAAAAAGCAAAATAGAACAGGAACAAAGGTTATTCGAGTTCATGGAGATAAACTGGCAAAATTCACAATTCCAATCCCACCACTAACAGAACAGGAACGAATAGTATCTATACTCGATAAATTTGATGCTTTAACATCTTCAATCACAGAGGGATTGCCTCGTGAAATAGAGTTGCGTCAGAAACAATACGAGTATTACAGAAATATGCTTCTTAGCTTTCCAAAAGAGGAGGTAGAGGCTTAATATGGGTGTTTCATTAACTGATATTGCGCAACAACTAAAAGACAATGATAAGAAAGTTCAACTAATTTATGCCTTTAATGGGGCTGGAAAAACAAGACTTTCAAAAGTGTTTAGATTGTTAGTTGCCCCTAAAGACGAAATCGAACCTGAAGAAACAGGTCTTTCAAACAAAAAAATCATCTACTATAATGCCTTTACGGAAGATTTGTTCTATTGGGATAATGATTTAGAAAATGATGTGGATTTAAAACTTAAAATTCATTCAAACTCTTTTACTGAATGGGTGCTGCGCGAACAAGGCCAGGATCAAAATGTCATTAGTTATTTTCAGCATTATACCAATCAAGCGTTAACTCCAAAGTTTGACCCTGATTTTACCGAGATTACATTTTCTTATGAACAAGGAAATGATACACCTACTCAAAATGTTAAGATATCAAAAGGTGAAGAAAGCAGCTTTGTTTGGAGTGTTTTTTACAGCTTACTCAAACAAGTTATTGAAGTATTAAATGTTGTGGAACTAGTGGAACGTGAGACGGATCAACTTAACCAGTTAAAGTATGTTTTTATTGATGATCCAGTAACTTCATTAGATGACAATCATTTGATTCAATTGGCAGTAGACTTAGCGCAGCTAATTAAGTCTAGTGAATCAGATCTTAAATTTATTATTACTACACATAATCCGATTTTCTATAATGTGCTTTTTAATGAAATCAAGAGAAAAACTTGTTATATGTTAGAACGTCTTGAAGATGGCACTTTTGAATTGCAAGAGAAAAATGGGGATTCTAACAAGAGTTTCTCATATCACTTACATTTGAAAAAGACTTTAGAAGAGGCTATTGAAAGCAATCAGGTACAGAGATACCATTTCACTCTTTTGAGGAATCTATACGAGAAAACAGCTAGTTTCCTTGGATTTCCAGCTTGGTCAGAATTATTACCAGATAATAAAGAAAGCTATTACAATCGTATTATTCAATTCACAAGTCACTCAACTTTGGCAAGTGAAAGTGTAGCGGAACCATCTCCTCAAGAAAAACAAACGGTTAAGCTTTTACTTGAACACTTGATCGGTAACTATAGCTTTTGGAAGGAGGCATAAAGGTGATCGAATATAAGCCTATCGCAGAATCCAACAATTTTATTGTACTCGATAAATATACAAAGTATTCAGAAGTGCATGAAGCTTCAGCTAGTTATCAAACAGAAGCGGCACTTGAAAAAGAGTTTATCACTGATTTAGTAGGTCAAGGTTACGACTATTTGCAAGGTTTAAATACGCCCGAGAAAATGCTTGCGAATGTTCGTGTACAATTACAAGACCTTAACAAAGTGACATTTACAGATGCCGAATGGATAAGATATTGCGAGCAATATTTAGATAAACCAAGTGACAATCATATTGATAAAACCCGTAAAATTCATAATGATCATATTTACGATTTTGTCTTTGATGATGGACACATTCAAAACATTTATCTGGTGGACAAAAAGAATATTGCGAATAATAAGCTACAAGTTATTTCTCAATTTGAACAAAAAGGCACTCAAGCCAACCGTTATGATGTTACCATTTTAGTTAATGGCTTACCTGTTGTTCAAGTGGAGCTTAAGAAGCGTGGTATTGCAATTCGCGAAGCGTTTAATCAAGTTCACAGGTATAGTAAAGAAAGTTTTAATTCAGATAATTCACTGTTTAAGTATTTGCAAATATTCGTCATATCCAACGGCACAGACAGCCGTTATTTTGCAAATACAACAAAGCGAGACAAAAATAGCTTCGATTTTTCTATGAACTGGGCAAAAGCGGATAATACACTGATAAAAGATCTAAAGGATTTTACGGCAACTTTTTTTCAGAAAAAAACACTGTTAAATGTGTTGCTTCACTATTCAGTATTTGATGCGAGTGACAATCTTTTGGTGATGCGTCCTTACCAAATTGCGGCTACCGAAAGAATCTTATGGAAAATTAACAGTTCATATCAAGCCAAAAATTGGAGAACTGTTGAAAGTGGTGGTTATGTTTGGCATACAACTGGATCAGGAAAAACTTTGACGAGTTTCAAAGCGGCACGCTTGGCTACTGAGCTAGTCTTTATAGACAAGGTGTTCTTTGTTGTAGACCGTAAAGATCTGGATTATCAGACCATGAAAGAATATCAGCGTTTTTCGCCGGACAGTGTCAATGGTTCAGACAGTACTGCAGGGCTTAAACGAAATATAGAAAAAGATGATAACAAAATCATTGTGACAACCATTCAAAAACTCAACAATCTGATTAAAGGTGATTCTGAACTCCCTATTTATAACAAGCAGGTGGTCTTTATTTTTGATGAAGCTCATCGATCGCAATTTGGTGAAGCTCAAAAGAATATCAAGAAAAAGTTTAAGAAGTTCTATCAATTTGGCTTTACCGGTACGCCTATTTTTCCAGAAAATGCATTAGGGTCTGATACCACAGCGACCGTTTTTGGTCGTGAACTACATTCGTATGTCATTACCGATGCGATTAGAGATGAAAAAGTTTTGAAGTTTAAAGTGGATTATAACGATGTACGTCCTAAGTTTAAAAAAATAGAAACTGAAAAGGACGAAAAGAAGCTATCGGCCGCTGAAACGAAAGAAGCATTGCTGCATCCAGAGCGAATTAAAGAAATTTCGCAGTATATTCTGGGTAATTTTAGGGTCAAAACGCACCGTCTGAATGTAAGTGGTAAAGGATTCAATGCCATGTTTGCGGTGAGCAGCGTCGATGCGGCAAAACTTTACTACGAAACGCTAAATAACTTACAAAAGGAAAGTTCTAAACCCATAAGAATCGCAACTATATTCTCTTTTGCAGCCAATGAAGAGCAAAGTGCAATCGGTGAGATTCTAGACGAAACATTTGAACCATCTGCAATGGATAGCAGTGCAAAAGAGTTTCTAACAAAGGCAATCGACGATTATAATAAGTTATTTAAAACCAACTATGGTGTTGAGGGGAATGAGTTTCAAAATTATTATCGTGACCTTGCTAAGCGGGTTAAAGAGAAGGAAATTGATTTGCTAATCGTTGTAGGAATGTTTTTAACAGGTTTTGATGCCCCAACATTAAACACTTTATTCGTTGACAAAAATCTTAGATACCATGGTTTGATTCAAGCTTTTTCAAGAACAAATCGTATTTATGATTCAACGAAAACTTTTGGAAATATCGTCACATTTAGAGATTTAGAACAAGCAACCATTGATGCGATTACTCTATTTGGTGACAAGAATACTAAGAACGTAGTACTTGAAAAAAGCTATAAAGAATATATGGAAGGTTTTTCAGATGTTGCAACTGGTGAAGCACGACGTGGTTATGTGGATGTTGTAAAAGAACTGAGAGAACGATTCCCTGATGTCGATAAAATTGAAACTGAAAAGGATAAAAAGGATTTTGCTAAACTCTTTGGTGAATATCTTCGTGTCGAAAACATTTTACAGAACTATGATGAATTTACGAGCTTAAAAGCTCTGCAGTCATTGGATTTGAGTGATCCAAAAGCAGTAGAGGAGTTCAAAGCAACTCATTATGTGACTGATGAAGATATCACTTCTATGAAAGAGATTAAAGTACCCGAAGAAAGAGTTGTTCAGGATTATCGCTCTACCTACAATGACATTCGTGATTGGCTCCGACGTGAAAAAGAAGGCAAAGAAAAAAATCCGTCATCAATAGATTGGGATGATGTTGTATTTGAAGTAGATCTTCTTAAGTCTCAAGAAATTAATTTAGATTACATTTTAGAATTAATTTTTGAGAACAACAAAAAGACAAAAGACAAGGCGATTTTAGTTGAAGATGTAAGGAGAATGATCCGTTCGAGTGTTGGAAACAGAGCAAAAGAAAGTTTAGTAGTCGATTTTATCAATCAAACAGATTTGGACAAAATTAAAGATAAAGCTAATATTATTGATTCATTCTTCTTATTTGCACAGGCAGAGCAAATGCGTGAGGCTGAAGAGCTAATCAGTAGTGAAAAGCTAAATGAAGAAGCAGCGAAACGGTATATTTTAACTTCGCTAAAACGAGAATATGCCAGTGAGAATGGAACGGAACTGAATGAAATTCTTCCTAAAATGAGCCCTCTCAATCCACAGTATTTAACGAAAAAACAAAGTGTCTTTCAGAAAATATCTGCGTTTGTTGAAAAGTTTAAGGGCGTAGGTGGGAAAATTTAAATGCATTATAAGAGGGTAGGGTGGAGAAATGGCAGATTTCAAATATGAAGTAATCCAAAAGCATGGCATCATATCAGAATCGTCAAAGGGCTGGACAAAAGAGCTTCGAAGTATTAGATGGAATGATAAAGAAGCTAAGTTTGATCTTCGAGAGTGGTCACCAGACGATGAAAAGATGGGAAAAGGCATAACATTATCAGCCGAGGAATTAGTAAAGCTAAAAGAGCTTTTGAATAACATGGAACTTTAAGTGTATCAAATTTATTGCAGGAGGTGAGACGATGACTATAGAAGAAATCTTAGCACTAGAAGAAGGCCAGACTTTTGATAGAAAAAGCATTCGAATTGATTCGAAAACTTTAGCTGAGCCTTTATGTACTTTTGCCAATGCTGACGGGGGCATTATCGCAATCGGAATTACAAATTCCAAAAGACAAATAGAAGGTGTAGATGGTGATATCTCAAAACTGAATGATTTACTAAGAGTCCCACTTGATTATTGTAGCCCAACTGTAGAGGTAAGAACAGAATTGGTTCCGTGTAATGATATGCATGGAAACGATAATCATGTTCTACTGATGTTTGTCGAACCAAGCATGCAGGTGCACGCAAATCAAGCAGATGAAGTCTATATGAGAGTTGGCGATAAATCTAAGAAGCTATCTTTTGAGGATCGTACTCAGCTCATGTATGACAAGGGGACCCGCTATTTTGAAGATTCACCAGTTGCAGATGCAGAACTTGATGATATTGACATGGATTACGTTCAGGAATACATTCGAAAGATTGGGTACAGTAAGACACCATTAGAATATCTTAAGGAGAACAAAGGCTTTGTAAAAGAAAAAAACGGAAAGCTTTTGATCAGTACAGCAGCCATTTTGCTTTTTGGAAAATATCCTCAAACCTATTACCCAAGAGCGAGAGTGAGATTTATTCGCTATGAGGGTACTGAAGAAAAGTTTGGAACCCATATGAATGTCATTACAGATGTGATCTTTGATGGGAACATTTTGAAAATGGCAAAAGACAGCATTTCTTTTCTGGATACACAAATTAAGGAAAAGACTTACCTTGGTCAAGATGGCATGTTTGTAACGGAAGAAGAGTACCCTAAATTTGTCAGGCAAGAGATTGTTGTCAATGCCATAACGCATCGTGATTATAGTATCAAAGGTACGGATATTCAAATCAAAATGTTTGACGATAAGATCGTTGTTGAGAGTCCAGGAAAACTTCCGGGGCTCGTTAAACCAGAAAACATTAGAACGACCCATTTTACAAGAAATCCAAAGATTGCAGAATTTTTAAAGGCATACAAATACGTCAAGGAATATGGCGAAGGCGTAAACCGTATGATTGATGAAATGCAAGCTGTGGGTCTTCCTGAGCCTGTGTTTTATAGGAATAATTTTATGTTGCAGACGATTGTGAAGAATGGTGAAAGAAACGAAAAAGTGCCGATTGAAGCACAAAAAGTGCCGATTGAAAATGAAAAAGTACCGATTGATCCTCCAAAAGTGCCGATTGAAAAGTTGATTGATGAAAAATCAATTTCTGAAATTATGAAAAGATCTATTGTTGATTTCTACAATGGGATTGAACCTAACAGAATATTTGGTAGAAAAGAGGTTTCAGAAATACTGGGCTACTCAGATCGTAATGCTGGGAAAATAATTGCATTTATGAAGACATTGAATATTATAGAGCCAGTAAAAGGTAAAGGTAAAGGCAAGTATATTTTTAAGTTAGATAATTTGGACGAGTAGAAGGAGGCGAGAAATCTATGGCAATTCCAAAGTACCATGAATTTATGAAACCTATACTGTTATTGCTCAAAGACGAGATGCCTCACAAGCGTTCAGATATGTACGAAAAATTTGCTCTCCAATTTCGTTTGACAGAAGAGGAAAAGGAAGAGTGGCTTCCAAGCGGAAAACAACAGGTCTATAAGAATCGTATTGGCTGGGCATTAACCTATCTCAAAAAAGCGAATCTAATTGAATCTCCAACACGAGCTACCTTTATCATTACCGATTCAGGGAAATCAGTTTTAAAGGAAAATTCAGAAGTGATCGACCAAGAATATCTAATGAAGTTTGATTCCTTCAAAGGCTTCAAGAAGAATATTGATAATCCAGATGACGATGATAAGCATATAGTGGTCACACCATCAGGTGAAACACCGCAAGATATGCTGGATCGAGCGCATAAAGCCATAAACAGCACATTAACAGATGATGTTTTAAATGAGGTAATGAATCAATCACCAGACTTCTTTGAAAAATTAGTGGTAGATTTACTTGTTACTATGGGCTATGGCGGGAGTAAAATTGAAAATAGTCAGGTGCTTGGTAAAACAGGTGATGAAGGTATTGATGGTGTTATTAAAGAAGATAAACTAGGATTTGATAAAATCTATATTCAAGCAAAGCGTTGGGATATTGATCGAACGGTTGGAAGACCTGAAATTCAAAAGTTTGTTGGTGCATTGACAGGACAAGGAGCAACCAAAGGAGCCTTCATAACAACAGCAGGCTTTAGTAAAGATGCTAAAGAGTATGTCAGCAAACAGCATGCTTGTAAAATTGTACTGATTGATGGGCAAACTCTTGCAGCATTGATGATCGAACATAATCTTGGTGTAAGCGTTGAAAGTACTTATCTGATTAAGAAAATTGATTTTGATTATTTTAATGATTAATAACTGAGATATTATTTCATTTGCATTAAATATGACATTATAGATGGCTGTAAGTTGTAAGAAAGTGCTGGTCCTTTTCACATTAGTCTAGTAATTAAAATGTGGTTTGTAGAGGAATAACTGCCTATCACACATTAAAAGTACAAATCGAAATAGATCAAATTTTGTTATGAAAGGAGGGTGCAGATGATTAAGTATATGAAAGAAATTGTAAAATTACACACATTTTCATTTATAGTTCGAATAGCGTCAATTCTAGCCATGTTTATCATCATTGTTGATTTTTATAATATTCCATCAAAGTATTTAGCGAGTCAAAATATAGGATTGGAGATAATTGTTTTTGCATTTTCGTTGATTATATTAACTTCGTTTACGTTTGAATTGAATGTTTGGAATCTTTTTAGGATTAAATCACCAAATGGAATTGATGCAATTATGTGCATAGTTTTGTGTTCCTCGTTTTTATATGTGACTGCAGCAGTAGTTCTACAATTGGATTCGTTCTATAAATTTTGTTCGCTTGCAATAATAAATTCTTTTAGCATTGTAATAATGATAACTAGAGGTTTAAGGTACTTACAGGCTACAAAAAAAAGTGCCTTGTTTAAATCTAATATTTATGATTTGAAAGATATTTATACAGGGAATTTTGAACTGCAGGAAAATAGTACAGTCTTAATAAGTGAAAAAGATGCAGATTATGATTTGTTGGAAAGGAGCGATGTTATCGACACATTATATAGCACCATACTCCTTTCGAAGCCTGATGGAAGGTTTGTAATAAGTTTGGAAGGGAAATGGGGCTCGGGTAAAACTACCATAATAAATAACGTGAAGCATAGATTGGTGGATCAAAATAAAGATATTTTAATTATTGATGAATTTGATCCATGGGGATTTAATGACCAAGAAAGCCTCTTTAATAATATGTTTGATATCATATTAAAAAAATCAGGGTACGGTCATAGTGAGCAAAGCATAAAAAAGACTATTAAGAAGTTTTCAGAAGCAATTTTTGGTGGGAATAAAAACTGGATGCTATTTAAAGGTTTTGTTGAGAATAATGATATAAGCACACTGAAATCAGATATTAACAGTTATTTACGTTTATGCGATAAGAAGGTAGTGTTCTTTATTGATAATATTGACAGACTTGAAAGCAAAAATGTGATAATGCTTTTTAATAGTGTTGCAAATTTACTTGATTTCGAAAGAATTACTTACGTATTATCGTTTGATAATGAAAGAGTAAAAGCAATCTTTGATAATGAGTTGGCTATGGATTATCAGTATTTAAAAAAGATAATTCAAGTACAAATTCGGGTACCAGAAATAGACTCGTCGGTTCTAAATAATGTTTATCTAAAATGCCTTAATAATCTAGTTAGAGAACTTGGCGAAAATGAAAATGATATGAGCTCTTATGAGTTGATAGTGGACAATTTATGCAATCAATCATTAGATGTTAGAGATTTTAAACGGTTCGTTAATTCTGTAATCAGCCAATCTTATATAATGAATACTTACTTACATCGAAAGGATTTAATCTTAGCTGAATATATTAGAATGCATAACATTAGCTTGTACAACGAGTTTTTGAGAAACAAGCGTTTTTTCATAACATACGATAAAGAGTTTGATAATGTGCTATTTGCAGATTCATTTGATAGCGAAAAATTCTCAAAAGAAGCGAAGGAATATTTTGAAGCATTGTTCACGACAGACGATCATAAAAAGTATATTGAAATACTATCTGATTTGTTTCCAAATGTTAAACGGTTTAAAGAGCGATCAACCATTTCACATAGAGCATATGATAGAGGGCAATATAATGACGTATCTAGACATCATCGTATTTGCAGTGCCAAGTATTTCGACCTATATTTCACGAAAACTACGAATACTTTTGTAGAGCTTGGTAAAATGACTAGCATGCTAATTAATTCCCTAAATAATGCAACAACATTCGAGGAAATGCTTTCTACATTTGATGATACTATGGTTTTGTTACATAGATCTTATCACAAGGAATTTTTTGAACGGCTTCAAGTATATATTAATTTGCTTGAAATAAATGTAGCATTTGAATTATCTAGAGTACTTTTGAAGAGAATATACTCTATTGATGATTCAGCCGTATTCATGGCATTAAATGCTCGGCGTAGAACAGTTGTGATTATTGTTGAGTTGATGAAGCAGGTCAATGAAATTCAATTTGATGCTCTTATTAATGAAATTATGGATGAATATATTAATATCGAATTGATTTCGGAGTTGACCTACTGGATGAACTCAGAAAAAGACACAAGTTTAGCAAACTCACGAGCAGAAATAATCAACGACAAATACAAAATAATGGCTCGAGATATAATTAGCAACAAAATTGACATCTATCAAGACAGATGCTACACACCTAAAAATATTTGGGCACTCTATAGAGCATACAAAGACGAAAATCCAGGGAGTATTAAAAACTATATTGAACAAGTGATGAATAAAAAAAATATCTTCAAAATTATATACGATATAATCGGGCTGTCACACGGAACGAACTACACATATTCAATCTCAAAAGAAAATTTAGATTTAGTAACAAGTATCGAAGTAATTGATGAAATTTTGGCTATTACAGAACCAGTGACCGATGATCAGAAATTTGTACTTGAAGTATATAATTGTTTTAAAAATAAAGAAAATGAGTCTATGGGAAGGTATGGAATTACAGTGCCAGAAGAAAGAAAAATTGAAAACTTATAATTATGTAGTACTGAAAGAACAACAAGTTTTTACAGATTTATAAACAGCATACTCATATTGGGTACGCTTTTTATCCAAAACAAAAATCTAAGGTGTACAGATGCCCTTCTAAACGTGGAAGTTTATGAGGGCATCTTTTTTGTTGCAAATTTTTCCGCTCAACTGCACCTCTCGTCGTGGAAATAAGTGAGATGGTAAATTTCTGTTTTTCAATATTGTCAAATTAATGTGACGTATTTTTAAAGATTTTTTTGTAGAACACACATCTCATCGTTGAAGTATATGAGAAGAAAAATTTTGTAGGGTAGCTGAAAAATTACCTTAATAGTAGGGGGCAAAATTATTTTTCGTCCAACAACCTGTTTCATCGTTGAAATAAGTAGAGGTACTTTTTTGAAACCGGTTGTCAAAAATCTATTCTCACTGCCTATACAGTAAGGGCTACTCTCATTTTCAGAAAAAACTCAAAACAAGGAGGCATTATCAAAATGAAAAAACGATTCAACACCATTGATGGTCAAACCTTAATGACCATGCCACTGAAGCCACTCGAATTTGTCATTGAAAATTTATTATCCAATGGACTTCACGTCCTCGCAGGTTCACCAAAGGTGGGAAAGAGCTGGCTAGCTTTATGGCTTGCTGTTACCGTTTCAAAAGGAGAAGAGATCTGGGGCAACAAAGTAAAGCAAGGCGACACGTTATATCTTTGCTTTGAAGACAGTCAAATGAGAATTCAGAATCGGCTCTTTGAAATTACAGATGAAGCTTCCGCATCAGTAAATTTCTGTACAGAGCAAGCTACACTGGGCGGTGAGCTTGAAGAACGGATCAGAACCTTTGTAGAAGAGCATCCAAATTGTACTCTTATTATCATCGATACTCTGCAAATGATTAGAGGTTCTTCAACAGATAACAGCTATGCAAGTGACTACAGTGATTTATCTGTTCTAAAAAATATTGCGGATGAACTTGGAATTGCCATTCTTTTAATTCATCACCTGAGAAAAGAAAATGACAATGATCCTTTCAACAGAATCTCTGGTACGACTGGTATTCAAGGTGCGGTAGATTCTAGTTTTATTCTTTCTGAAGATGTTCGTGGTAGTGGTCAGGCGAAGCTCTATTTTGTGGGCAGAGATATTGAGTACCGAGAAATCTGTCTGAAACGAAATGAAGAAAATATTTGGGAAGTGGTTTCTGATAGTTTTCACAATAAAGATTTATTGCTCCATGACATTGTCCTTCTCATTTCTGATTTCATGAAAGATAAAAATTACTACACTGGATCACCAACAGAATTATCGACCCTGTTATCTGTTCAAAGTGGTGATCAAATTTCATCAAGACTTTTGTCAAAACACATTCGACTAAACCTTGAAGAACTTCGAAAACGCTTTATTCATGCGGATTTCAAAAAGAGCAATGGCAAACGCATTATTACTCTTTCTATTATGAGGGACGATAGTGACGATAATCAGGGGACTTCTAAAAGTGCTCCAGATAATGACCCTTTCGACCCTGTGGGAGTCAGCAGTGATTAGTCAAATTCAGAGAAAAATAAAAATGGCACTTATTTGCCCCTGTGTGGCAATATATAGAGACGTTGGCATCACAATGCCTGATGCCGATTATAATCGAAATTTGGGGCAAGTGTGAGCCACAAAAACGGTAGAAAAAGAAAATGGTGTAATGACGTCAGTTGAAACTACTCCATTTGCCACCTGAAAAACTCAATATTAAAAAAGTGCAGGATAAAGGAAGGTGCTCAAGAGAGCCCCTTCCAATTCACAAACGCCGGCAGTGCCGGCGTTACAGCGATTCGGTTTAGGTGCTGTAAAACGGATTTTGTGCTGTATAGGGTGCTGTAAAAAGTAAGGGATGGCGAATTTTAGCCATTTGTAAGGTGCTGTTTAGGTGGTCGTGAAGGTGCTGTTAGGAAAATCGAGAAAATTGGAGGTAGCAAAAATGCTAAAAGTGATTAAGAAAAGAATTCAACATAATTGGTCAAAAACTTGGTTTGATTTTCAACTTAAAATTACAAAAAGAGTCCTTAAAAACAATAGAGGTGAAGGAACAATCAAAGGAGCTTTAGCTGCTCTGACGGTAGGAATAGTCCCAATTGACTACATCTTCTTTAAAAACAGTGAAGAAAAATATGCAGTACAGCTAAGTATGTTGAACACATTACTGCAGGAAAATCTCTTAACGTTAAAAGAATATGAAAAAGTAAAAGGCTATTTAAAACAAAAATACAAAGTCGCATAAGTCTTGAAATGACTGAATAAAATGTATAAATCTTGTCCTAGACTTCAAAAAAGTCTTCGGCTATACTGTGTCGTAACACCTAAAAGGAAGGAGAAGCCATGGCAGAAGTACAAGTGATAAAAGCCAGTGAAGGCAAAGTCAATCGCCGAACTGGAAAGGTTATTCAATACCTAGGGTGTCAGGATACGAAATGGAAGAAACTAAGTTTCGTTATTCGATTCCAAGTTAAATCAATGCGCCTAGAAGTTCACTTTCAGTTTCTACCGATATAGTATCTGACACCCAGGAGTAGAACGAGAAGACCGGCATCTAGAAAAGCTGGTGTTGAATTAAACACGATTAAGAGAGCTGCAAGAGGGGAACACATTAGAAAGGCAACTGCTGAAAAAATAGCCAGCGCCTTTGGGAAAAAGCTAAACGATCTATTTGTAGAAGAAATAAGAGAGGAATCGGAGCAGGGAATCGAATCCACCTCCATTGCTAGAATTAGAACTGCCACATCAGCCATTTTCAACACAGCTTTAAAGAAAGATATCATCTGGAAGAACCCAGTGGTTCATGCTACATCTCCCAGGGGCAGACATAAAGAACGAGACTATCTCGATGCCGATCAGTGCAAAGCGCTTCTAGGCTATTTGGATGAACTTCAAAACCCCAATGCCAGAGTGGGATTAGCCACTCTGATTTATACCGGAATGCGGTCGGGAGAATTGTGTGGGCTTCACTGGAAGGATGTAGACCTGGAGAAGGGAACGATTTTTGTCCGCTATACCCTTTACCGGGCAGATGGGCAGTATAAGCTTTCTACACCGAAAACAAAATCCAGTTTAAGAGTCATTGCCATCCCTGCAGAACTGAAAGCCATCTTGAAAGATCATAAGGCATGGCAGGACAAACGCATGGAAGAACTAGGAACGAAATGGATAGACCGAGGTGCAGTGGTCACAGGCATGGAGGGTGAGTACATGAGTGGTGGCTATTTAAACATCACACTGAAAAAACTACTGAAGAAACATGATCTTCCTGACATTCATGTTCATGACCTCCGACACGCCAATGCCTCCCTTCTCATAAACGCAGGGGTACCGGTGAAGTTTATCTCGGAGCATCTAGGGCATTCCAACACCAAGACCACCGAAGATATCTACGCCCATGTTTATAACTCAACAGCCGAGAAAGTGGCAAGCGCTATCAGTGATGCCTTGGATGGGGTGATTTAAAAAGTGTTTATCAGAATTTTTAGACAAGACATGGTATAATCAAATCAAATAAAAACATGAATAGGAGGAGTTCACATGGCACGTTCATTTAAAGAATCTTTTTCAGGATTTGGTAGAGAAATTCTGGAACGCATCAGAGAGGATAACTATGCAAGACTAGACGAAGCAGCATTTGAAGAAAGAATGATAGGAATTGAGAAGGCTGTTGCAGCTCTTTACGAAGCTGAAGTTGATGAAGAGAGAATCATATCCTTGCTACAAAAGTACTGGGATTTGAGATTGAGTGAAGCTAAAGAATTTCTAAAACATGAAAAGCAACAGCAAGAGAGAAATTAGAGATAGTGAAGAAAAAACTGCAAAATAAAAGTGTACCGAAATCGGGTACACTGGGCATTTCAGAATGTGTTGTAAGGAGACTTAAAGCCTTGCAGCACATTTATTTTTTAAAAGTGTACATATGGAGAGAGTCTTGGTGTTTACTTGGTGTTTTAAGCAACAATAAACCCCAAAACGAAAATGAACAATACACAATCGCATTTCAACAAAGCCCGACAATAAGCGGTTTGTAGCACTTTACTAAACGATACGAAATGCCTTTTGACGGTTCGAGAAAGAGAATATCAATACAATGGACGCCAAGGGGGAGGTGCTGCTGACCATTATGGCATCCCTCGCGCAGCAAGAAAGTCAGAGCCTTTCACAGAATGTTAAGCTGGGACTTCAATATCGATACCAGCAGGGCAAAGTTCAGGTCAACCACAATCGCTTTATGGGGTACACGAAAGATGAAGAAGGCAACCTGATCATTGTTCCTGAAGAGGCAGAAATCATCAAACGTATTTACAGAGAGTACCTTGAGGGTAAAAGTCTAGCGGGCATTGGAAGGGATCTTGAGAAGGACGGTATTTTGACAGCTGCAGGAAAACCAAGATGGCGACCGGAGACCATAAAGAAGATTCTATTGAACGAAAAGTACATCGGGGATGCCCTATTACAGAATACCTTCACTGTGGATTTTCTTACAAAGAAAAGAGTCAAGAATGAAGGCCATGTTCCACAGTATTATGTTGAAAATAGCCATGAGGTGATCATACCAAAGGAATTATTTTTACAGGCTCAGGAAGAACTTCATCGCAGGAATAATATTTACACAGGTGCTGACAAGAACAAAAGACTATATAGCAGTAAATACGCTTTGAGTACCATAACCTTCTGCGGAGATTGCGGTGACATTTACAGACGTGTCTACTGGAACATACGTGGAAGAAAAGAGTTTGTTTGGCGATGCGTTACAAGAATCGAGCAAGGTCCCAAAGTATGCAGAAACCGAACTGTAAAAGAAGGTGATTTATATGATGCGGTTATGACTGCCATTAACAAGCTCCTTGCCGGTGGAGATAATATGATAAGAACACTGGAAGAAAACATCCATGCGGTAATTGACGACACCACAGAATATAAGATTTCAGAGATTAACAAACTACTTGAGGAAAAGCAGAAAGAAGTGATCAGCCTTGCCAACAAGGGAAAGGATTACGATTTTCTCGCAGACGAGATAGATAGGCTTCGTGAAGAGCGTCAGACCCTTCTAGTGGAAGATGCATCCTTGAGTGGGGAGAATGAGCGGATCAACGAGCTGATTGGATTTATCCGCAACAACAAATATCGCACCCTGCTGTACGATGACACACTAGTAAGGAAGCTGATCCAAAATGTCACGGTGTACGAAAAGCACTTTGTGATCAGCTTTAAATCTGGCATTGAGATTGAAGTATGAAAATTGTATTGAAATGCCCATAGCTCTAGTGATGGAGTTGTGGGTTTTTTGCAAACTAATTAGTCAATACATATTAGTCGATTAGTATTGACTAATACTAATACCAATATTATACTGGAGACAATGAATTAATTAGGGAGGTATCACTTTGGTACGGAATATTACTATTTCAATAAATGAAGATATATATGAAAAGTTTTGTCTTGCTATGAATTTGACAAAAGATACTGAAAATACTGCAATAGAAACCTGCATGAGGTGGTATATTGCAAAGACTTTTGAAAAAGCATCACAAGTATATAACCCAAAAACAGTAGCAAGACAGAATGAAGATATAAACAAGGATTTTTACGGAAAAGCAATCCAACGAATCCCAATATGGGCTGTAAAACCGAATCAATATAACCATAAGATCATCCGCGCTTATTTCAAGGCAGTTGCTGCCACAGGTCGTGCTACTATTGATATGATGGAACGCTTGTGTAGTGACGAAAACAACCTTGAACTGTATGTGCCGACTTTTAAGAATAATTACTCACAGATGAAGTTGGATGGACCTAAGAGTCACGGTAAAGTATTTGAGGATGATGGTGATAGTGTGTGGATTTGGAGCGAGGTCGAAGAAGTGCTCATGAAATATAAAACTAATTTTTGCAACTGAGTTGGGGGTATGTATCTATGGAGTTGCGTTCATATAATTACACAGAAAAGAGCGAGAGTCAGAAATATATTGAAACATTATGTAATGAATACATAGCTAATCATGTAAGGGAACAAGAACGTGATGAACTTATTCACGAAAACAACATAGAAAAACGAGATATTAAGGGTTATCACGGACGAGAAATACTTGAGTTGTTGCAAAACGCAGATGATGCATATCAGAAAAGTATTGATGAAGGAAATGCACCGGACTGTGAATTGGAAGTGTTGATTGCGTTCAAAAATAATGTGCTTACCATTTCGAACACGGGAACGTTTTTTGATAGAGATGGCATAAAGGCTATTGTTCAAGGAAACAATAGTCCAAAATCGGGTAAGTATATTGGGAATAAGGGAACTGGTTTTCGCTCAGTCTTGAACTGGGCGGATGAAATTAGAATTTATTCTGGAGAATTTAATGTAAGGTTTTCTAAAGAATTTGCTAATGAAAAATTTCAAGAAATTAAGTCAGAAAGGCAAATTAAAAGGCAATTATTGAGAAAGCCTGACTTATACATTCCAATGTTAGCTGTTCCTCAAAATATCGAACCTCGGCAGAATCATGATATGACGTCAATCGAAGTTTTAATAAATGAAGATAAAATAAAAGATGATTTTGGGGTAATAAAGCAAATAAATAATATCGATCTAAGGATTCTTTTGTTTCTACCTAATATGAAGCGGATTAAAATCGAAACTGAAGATGAGCAAATTACTTATGAGAGGAAAAGAATTAAAGGTGAGTTTAAAGGCTTTACTCTTAAAAAGTATGTTAATAATGAGGTGCAAATAGAAGAGCAGTTTTATGTTTTTGAGAAAGCAAAAGAAAATGCGATTGAAGAGGATGGAAAAAGAAAAGATATTCGTTTAGCAATAGCAGTTCCAAAGGACTTTGAAGATTTTGAAGTTGGGAATGTATATTCATTTTTTCCTTTATTAGATGTAGAATCACCTTTTAATTGTGTTATGCATGCAACTTATATTTTAGGAGATCATCGGGATACTATAAGTAGGAATGAAGTGAATAAGACTATTATTACTGAGCAATTAAAGTTCTTAATTGAAGTGGCTGAAAAATTCGCGTCTAAACAATATGCTGATACAGCGCTACGTCTGCTAACTCCCGTTGATTTTAGAATTAAAAACTGGAAGTTCCCTCCTGCGTTCTCGCAATTTTCAGTATTAGAAGAAGTCTATTTGAAGATACTTGAAAGTGCGAAAATTTTACAAACAGTAAACGATGAATATATATCTGTGAAAGATGTTCCGATAATGTTTGATTGTGATTTTCCGCAACTCTTTGTAGGTGAGGAATTTAAAACATTACTAAAGCCTGTCGGCAATAAAAGTGCTATTTTAATTCAATGCTTGTCGAATCGTTTGAATCAAAGCCTAAATGTCGAAGAAGATGATTTGTTACCAATTATAAATCGTTTGACAAATAGCTGGATGATATCTGAACGGATTAAAGTATTTAGCTGGTGGAATCGTAATTATAGGAATTCTCTACCCAAATTGTTAAAAACCCAAAACGGAAGATGGCTGGAATTCGGAGATGAGTGTTATTTTCTAGTCGGAGATTTTGCTAACAAAGGACTTCCTTCCTGGGTAAGTGTACCGTCATTGGATAGTGAATATCAGCAATTATTATTTAAAGATGCAGAACAATTGCCAGAGATACAAAAAGTCAAAGAAACTGATAAAGAATCACATATTTCTCGCTTAATCTCTCAAAGAAACATTTATCCATTAGTCAAATTTACTTATCGAGATCGTAGCAACATTATCTCTACAGTAAATAGTTCTGTAGATAGCTATAACAAATCGATAGATTTTGTAAAATGGCTTTGGAGTAATTATCGAAAAGAAGGTGAAGGTTGGACACCCCCAAAAGGTTCAGAGCAATCTCCAATCAGATACAATTTCCCAAATGCAAAAGAAAAGATAGTTCAAGACAGCAAAAAATTATATTTTGGACATGCATATGGGAATGATTTATCGGAAAAATTGTTCGATGAGACTTATGAAGAAATTCCTTCTCCTGATCTTTTTTTAGTTAGCAAAGAAAAAACGAAAAGCTTTGCTGACTTCATATCAAAATTTGGAGTTAAGAGATTTCCTGTAATAGAAAAACAAGAAGTTAGTCCATTGGATTCATACTCAGTAAAGTATGACAAGATAATCAAAAAAAATGGAGATATTGGGTCCTCATCTTATTTATATGTTCGATATAAGTTGCCTTTTATAACACATCTCGAGGATAAATTAAAAGCATTAACCACATTAGAGGTTGTGAGGTGGATTCATGAGGACTATTCACTAAAATCATATTTGAATAATCCGTTTTATTCTGAAAATGCAGAGATAACATATTGCGGAAATTTACAGCAATACTATAGAACCTACTATGGTCAAATACAAAACTATCTTCTGCTCGTTTTTAATGAGGTCAAATGGGTTGAAATTGATGGAAAAAGATATGCACCGAGGCAAATCATAAAAGATATTAACTCAAGAAATAATCGAAGGTTCTCTGATTTAGTACCGATTTTAGACGCTAAATTAATACAGGACATGGCCTATAGCCTGGAAACGGAATATAATGAAGTTCTTGAAATCATGGAGCTTTTTGACTTTTGCGACAAGGTCACCGATTTAGGATCAGATGATTTTTATAGTTTTATGCTCAAGTTGCCCGAGTATGATTTTCAGAAAAGTATTGATTTGTCAAAATCAGTGTACAGAATCATAGAGCAAGCAAATTTTACAACAAGATATGAGGATTCTGAAAGTAAGAATAGATTCTTTGATGTTGGCAAGGTGTTAGTTCAGTATAAAGGAAAACTCCAATATTATTCAGCGAAAGAATCATACCTGCCAAGTACTAAGATTATTAGTAAACAGAATGTTCCAATCGTAGAAAAGGGACAGCGTACGAATAATGACAATTTTATTAGAACGTTTGGATGTCAACAATACAATAAGGAATACTCCATTCAAAAAGAAAGTATTTCAGAGAGTAAGAGCAATCCGAATTTTCAACACTATTTTAGTGAGTTTATAAAATATGCGGGAGCTTATAGTGAGCGAAATGAAAATTTTGAACGTGATATTAGAAGACTTTCTATTATATTGGTGGATAAAATCTCTATTATCGAAAATGATCAAGTGGTAAAAATTACAGATGAGTATATCTGTATCAGGGAAAGCGCTACAAGTTGGTATATTACAGTGTTCGGAAATGATTATGAAATAAATCAAATTTCTGAAGCAATTGAAAATATTTGTGCTAACATTGCAAATACACCAGGATTTGAATCTGGAAAACTCGGCGAGTTATTTAGAGCGAGAGAAAAATCAGATAGAGAATTTCTTATCAAAAAGGAGTTCGGATCGTTAGATGTAATTGCAGATGAATCTTATAAAAATGAGGTTAGAAACAATTTTATCGAAACTATTCAGAAAATTAATAAAAACTATCCTGTTAATGAAATAGACATTGACTTTGAGAATTTTTCTAGTGAGCAAAATTCTGAAAAGTTAATAAAACTGCTCTTAAATATTGGAACGGATGTAGACCACTTTAAGAAAGCAGGTTTTGTATACGAAGTAAATTTAATTCCATACTATAAGGTAAAATTAACAAGATTCATTAACAACGAAAAAAGAGGATTTAAAAACAGTTTATATACTAAGGCAGTTATGGATGAAAATTTACAGAGCATTTTCTTATCTACTGTAATGAAGTTTGAAAACTTTGAAATTGATAAATATGAGAACTCAATTTATTTTGATGTTAAATCAGTCGTAAGAGAGTCCTTTGCTAACTGGTACAATAACGAGTTGGGAGGTAGCGAATTATTAGACTCTGATGTTGAATATTCGAAAAACTACGAATTACTTAACCCAGACAGACTCTTTGAAGATGAAATTGCAAATAATTCAAATGTCCAACAAATGATTTATTTTAATAAAGCAAAGGAATTTGAAACTTGGTTAGCTGCAAAAGAGGATGCTCAACAATCAAAGACAAACGAACCGGCAGATGCGTATTCAAAATACAAGGGTGTTATTCCTCAAAAAGAAGAACCTGCATTCAGAGACCCAAGTAGCATGAAAGGCCCAAATAAACCTAGATCGAACGGCAGCTATACCCCAGGTTCAGCAGAGCGTAGAAATAAAAACCAAAAGGTATTTGGTAACAAAGGCGAATTGGTTATATATAATCTATTATGCGAACAATTCGGGGAAGAAAATGTATATCCGAAATCGGAAGCGTTTGTTGAAATTGGTATATTAAAACCTGGTCAGGCGAGTTCTGGGCAGTATGATCTTTCCTATATGGATAAGTCGGGAACAGAATTTTTTGTTGAAGTGAAAACAGGTGATGGGAAATCATTCATAATCAGTCCTGGTGAGTTGGATTTCGCAAAACAAAACCCAGATCAGTTTAAGCTGTTTCTAGTATATGAGATTGATAGTGGAACCCCTAAATATATTGAGTTGCCTAAGAAGTTTTGGGAAGATAAAAAATTCCGTAAAACAGAAATTATTGAAAGGATAGAGTTTGAGTTCTAAATTTGAATTCTAGTAAAGAAGAGATAACGTTAAGTGTATTCATCATTATAATTAAAGACGCTCGTATAGAGTGCCCCTATTGTGAGTGAAACAGTATTGTAATGTAGATATGTTCCCACAAACGACAGTCAATCTTGGATATGTTTCCAAATACGAGCGTGGATATGTTCCCCATAACAACAGGGGTTGAAACGGCAGTTTTGATAGCTATCCCCTCATCTCAGCCCATGTAGAGTGCGTAGTGAAGCTTGAAAGACGATAAATACATGTGAATAGAATGGTTTTAGGCCACGGAGTGTATATGCATTCCGTGGCCTTAATTATGTGCGCCCATGCTGGGCGCACATAATTAAGGCCTCTGAATGTGAATATCACAGTCAGTGGCTTTTATTGTTTGAATTTTTGCGTGTCGATTTCAGCTGAAGAGAAACGAGTGAAATCAGCCGACTAGAATCATATGTCGAGGATAAAGGAGGCCGTTATCCAAATGAAGTATTAAATTGAAAATCGGAAAACTTTTTTAGTTGATTACTTCATGAGGTCTAAATAGTTTAGCTTGGTCAGACTTTGACCATAGATCAAGTATCCCGGTTCAATGTCAAAGCGATAATGAGACATGGTGAAATGTAAGTGTGGACCTGTGGAGAAGCCAGTGGAACCCACCGTGCCGATCAGCTGACCTCGTGCGACCATATCGCCTTCCTTGACGAGCAATTTTTCAAGGTGTAAATAGAGGCTAAAGAGGCCCTCACCATGATCGATGATGATGGTATTACCAGTTAGTATAAGTGGCATTGAGCGTGTGACTTTGCCTGCATTCGCCGCGACTACTCCCGTGTTTCTAGGTGCAGCGATGTCGATACCTGCATGTCTGTAGTTGGTTAATGCGCCATTGACGTAACGCGCTTCTCCAAATTCGGTGGTGACTTTGCCACGCGTTGGCAATATAAAGCCTTCTGAGTAATACTTTATAGGTGAAGAAATATCGCGTGCAGGGTTAAAATACTTTCTGTATTCTTCATATGCCTCATCGTTTCGTGTACTGGACTCGATGGTTTGGTCTACAGTCAGTCTTTGAATTCTGAAATTCCTTTCTAGGATTTCGATTTTACGTGTTGAGGTTCTCCCTGTAATGGTATTCGTGAACTGGAGGCTATAGACACCAGGCTTTGTGCTATAATTGGTCGGAATATAGCCTTCTAAGGACGTTCCCGTATCAACCCACTGAAAATTAGGATATAATGCTTGATCAACTGTCACAACTGAAGCCTGATCAACATGGTTCACGGATATCTTAAGAAGCTCCCCTTGAGTGAGGACATATTTTGAAAGCAGTATGTTTTCAGGGAGGTCTGCATCGCTTAATAAACCTAACTTGACCAGCAGCTTAAAAGTAATAACTGCTGCTTGCGCTCGGGTCGCATCCTCATGTGGCGCAAAGGAGCCATCAGTATGTCCTGTAATTATACCGAGTGCAACGGCGTTAACGACCTCTTCATAGTATTCAATTGACACAGTATCATAATCATTTAATTTCAGTTTAGCGGCATCTACAGTTAAAGAATCAATCTTTCCGCCAGAATGAATATATGCTTTGAAAACAATACTTGCCATTTCTTCTCTGGAGATTTTTTGTTCAATATTCATGGGCGTATACGCATCTGGATCAATTAGCCTATTTTCAAGTGCTGTTATGATAAAAGGTTGCCCCCAATATCCGTTTTGATCACTGGTGTTAACATCGAGTTTAAGGGCTTTGACAATCGCAGCTATAAACTCGATGCGTTTAATCGGGGCATTGGGCTTAAATGTGCCGTCTGTATAGCCAGAAACAGCGCCGTAGAGGGAAATGGTGTCGATATAAGAATTTGCCCAATGGTTTTCAACGTCACTAAAGCGCATAGCGAAAGAAGGCGTAGACTGCGCGAACGAGGTTGAAAAAACAGTTGCAAGAAATAATATCAAAAGAAATTTCTGAGCTATAAAATTACGCTTCATTGCTTAACTCCTTATATTTTATCTCATTTCTATCGATTCAATTATGATATAATCGATTAGAGAACTTAACTGAGGTGAACCCATGTATGATATAATCGCGATGCTTGTAAGATATGCTCTGACATTCGTCATTTATCTGTTTATTTACAGGATCGTAAAGCTGATTTACAGCGACATAAAAACCATGACGATTTGGGAAGAGGCAAAGGATGAGAAACCGCATTTGTTGCTGATGTCCTCCATGGATAAAGCGGGTGCAAATACGGTTGTGGAGATTTTTCCGCTGGGAAATCAACTTTCGGTGATTGGTCGTGCCCTAGACTGTGAAATCGTCATCGCCGATCCGCATATTTCTTCGAAGCATCTGCAAATCGAAAAAACGATTCACGGCTATAGCGCACAGGATCTCGGTAGTGTGAATGGTACTTACATCAACGGCGTAAGGCTTCTAAATCCCATCCTGTTAAAAAGCGGTGATGAGATTACCATCGGCATTACCCATCTCGTGTTTTCAGAGGGTGAGCATCGCCATGGATAAAATCGTCAGCATTCAAAATAAACGGAAGCGGATTCCGAACCCCATCTATTTGGTGGTTTTAATCGATCTGATGCTTTTCGGATTACTGTCCACCATGAGTGGCACGTTCGATTCGCTATTAATGATGCTCGGCGGCGGAAAAATCGCCATCACATTACTGGTTCATGTAATTATTAGAAAGCTCAGAATGGGAGATCCTCATATCTCCACTCTAGCATCGCTAATCTTGAGTATAGGACTTGCCATGCAGCTCAGGCTTTCCATGGAGATCGGCTTCAAACAATTCATCTGGTATCTGATCGGCATGTCCATTTTTCTGCTGACCTGTGCCATTTTTCCCGTACTTAATAAACGCATCAGGTCCATCTGGTTGTTTTATGGCACCATGATTTTTTTATTTGTGTTAACCCTCGCCATCGGTGTTCGCATCAATGGCGCGAAAAACTGGATTATCATCGGCAAACTTTCGTTTCAGCCTTCAGAATTTATTAAAATCCTGTTTGTGTTTTTCATGGCTGCTTTCGTCTCGAACCCGGAGGCCCTCCATATAAAAATATCAGGAAAGAGGATACCATCCAAATGGACACTTATGGGCATGGTGTTTATTTTGCTTGGATTTTTCGTTCTTCAGAGAGAATTTGGAACGGCTTTACTGATTTTTACAGTGTATCTGACAGTGGTGTATGCATTTGAGAAGGCCGTGATTTTTATCGGTGCCAATACAGCACTGGCCGGTTTAGCGGCATTAATTGCTATCCAAATCATGCCGCATCTTAAAGTCAGAGTCGATAGCTGGTTAAATCCATTTGCAGATATCGCAGGGAAGGGCTATCAAATCACCCAGTCACTTTTCGCCATCGGAAGTGGTGGCTTTTTCGGAACGGGGCTCGGCATAGGCTATCCCCATTTCATCCCAAATGTTGAAACGGATTTTATTTTTTCTGCCATCTGTGAGGAAATGGGGTTGTTTGGGGGCATCGCCGTCATCATTTTGTTTATGCTCATCAGCTATCGCGGTATAAAAATCTGCCTTAGCCTTAGGGATCCTTATACGAAAGCGGTGGCCTTCGGCCTGACCATGACCGTCGGCTTTCAAACCTTCCTGATCATCGGTGGGGTGACGAAACTGGTGCCACTCACTGGGGTAACGCTACCGTTTGTGAGTTATGGCGGTTCGTCACTTATTTCCAGCTTCTTAATATTGGGATTACTCCAAGTTTTATCGGGGGCTGTTTTAAGAGGGGAGGTACTTGACGTTGAAAAAGTCCACCATCAATAGCCGTATGCTCCACATGTTCATCGTCTTAAATGTGCTTTTATTATGCGTCGTGGTTTCGATGACCTATTTTGAACTGGTCGGGAAGGAATCATTGATGTCGAACAACTATAATCGTAGGTTAAAAGCGTATGAGGATGGCATTATAAGAGGCGAAATTCTCGATCGGAATGGCGAGGTATTAGCCTATTCAGAAATGGTTGAGGGGATTTCAAAACGCGTCTATCCATACAAAAGACTCTATTCTCATGTTATCGGATATAGTAACGACCGATTGGGGAAGACCCTTTTAGAGGCAAAGTACAACGAGATGCTATTAGGAAAAAATGCACTTGGTTTGATGGGGAATACCATCAGCCTCGTCACTGGGGAAGATAAAACAGGAAACAACCTGATTCTTACCATCGATCACGATTTACAAACCCGCGCCAGAGAGCTGCTTGGAGATAACCGAGGCGCCATCGTCGCATTAAATCCTAAAACGGGTGAAATTTTAGCCATGGTAAGTACCCCGGACTATAATCCTAACGAGAACGCACTTTTAGAGAACTGGGATGCTTTATCGACGGATGGTCAAAGCCCGTTGCTTCCCAGAGCGGTAAGGGGGTTGTATCCACCGGGATCAACCTTTAAGGTGGTCACCGCCATCGCAGCGCTGGAAAGTGGACATGAAGCCTTTACGGTAGATGATCAAGGTAGCATCGTCATCGATGGAAAAATATTTGCAAATGCATACGATAAAGCCTACGGTCCACTCGATATGACCACGGCCATGGCGGTTTCAAGTAACGTTTATTTTACGGCGTTAACCACCGTGTTAGATTCTAAGGATCTGATTAAATCAGCTGAAAAAGCAGGAATCAACCGGTCTATCGATTTCGATCTGGCGACGAGCACCAGTAAGGTGGGTAAAACCATCGAAAGCAAGACGGAGTACGCCGCCACTACCATCGGGCAAGGGCAGCTACTCGTCACGCCACTTCAGATGGCACTCATCGGTGCAGGAATCGCTAACGAAGGCACCATCATGAAGCCCTATTTGGTAAAGAGCATCTCCGACCGGAGCGATGTGGTGCTTACCACCACGAAGGACAGCAAGCTTTATCAGCTCACCGATGCGACCACAGCGGACCGTATAAAAGAGATGATGGTCGAGGTCGTTAAAAGTGGCACGGGTAAAAAAGCCGCCATTTCAGAGGTGACTGTCGCTGGAAAGACAGGCACTGCGCAAAATGAAAAGTCTAGCTTAGGTAGTGGTTACGATCATGCCTGGTTTATCGGATTTGCTCCTGCAGAGGCGCCTGAAATCGCCATAGCGGTCATCGTGGAAAACCATGCGGAGGATGGCGGACAAATCGCAGCCCCTATCGCTAGGAAAATCATGTCATTATGGATTAAAGAGCTGAATCATTAACCAGCTTATCGTAGGCTTGCTCGAGTGTTAACCCTTTAAAGTCTTGAGCATGGATTACGATGCCACCTATGCTGTTTTCGATAAATGCGCCAAGTGCTAGACCTGGGAGTGTACTTTCGGGATCGTTTGGTGCGTATTCACCACCGAGATCAGTTCGGCACCAGCTTGGATTCGTAAGCGTCAAGAGGACGTTTTGGTCTTTGGTTTTAGATTCGAGGTCGCGTGTGACTTTTTCAAGTGCCGCCTTGCTGGCAGAGTAGCCAGCTTGTTCTGGCTCCAGATCGATGTCGCTGGTGGTATTAATGATACGGCCGAATCCATTATCAAGCATCTTAGGAACAAAATGATAGCAGATCATCATCGGTGCGATGGTATTGATCATAAAGCTCGTCGTGTAATCGGAAACGGGTGTATCATAGTAGTTATTTCGATAGGCCACTTGCATGCCTGCATTATTGAAGATGATTTCTACATCGACCTTTAGAGCGTCGATGGCTGAAAGTAGGTGGTTGATGGCCGTTTCATCAGAAAGCTCACCTTCCACTTGGTGAACCTTTATCCCAAACGAGAGACACTTTTGAGCGATGTCGTTCGTGTTTTCAAGTCGCCTGCTGTGTAGAATCAAGTGACAGCCTTCTTTGGCCATAAAAAGTGCGATTTGATTACCTAATCCACGGCTTGCGCCTGTGATTAATGCCCATTTACCCTTTACATTGATCATAGGATCTCCTTATGTGTTCTTCTTTCGTATACGACTTATTTAATCATACTTTTTTAAACAAGGCAAATCATCCGTTCATTTGATGCGGTTGATGTTAATCTATAACGATGGTTAAGGAGTAAAAAATGAATTCGTTAAAGTTAAAAGGAAAACCAGCCATTATCATAAACAGCCTGGTCGTAATCGTTATCATGATCACGGTATTTCTCGGATTAAAACCGCCTTCCATAGCCATGAACGATAATGGACTTGATATCGGCGGGCTTTATGGCAAGCTTTATGAATGGGATTTAATCGAGTCAGTTGAAGTGCTAACAGAAATGCCTAAAATCGGCATGAGAACCAATGGCATGGACTTAGGTAGTGTACAGCGTGGCCATTATAAGGTCGATGGCTTTGGTAGCGCTACACTTTATATTAATAAAGGACATGAAGCCTTCATAACCTTTAAGTATGAAGGGCGACAGATTTTTATCAGTTTCGCAGAAAAAATAAAAGCAGATGAAATTTATATTGCAATAATGAATCAAATAAAGTAGAATAAATTGTAATGAATACAAAATTATAATTAGTTAATCTAAAATTAATTGTGATTTTTATTGACCAGTATTAGAGGTATTGGCGAAATAATTTTACGAAAAGGAGAGAGACGATGAGCATTAAGGGAACAAAAACGGAGAAGAATTTAGCAGCGGCATTTGCAGGTGAATCACAAGCGAGAAACAAGTATACTTATTTTGCATCAGTGGCTAAAAAAGAGGGTTATGAGCACATCGCAGCAATCTTTGAGGAAACGGCAAATAATGAAAAAGAGCACGCAAAGCTTTGGTTTAAAGCTTTAGGTGAGCTTGGCGATACAGCTGCTAACTTATTACATGCAGCAGAAGGTGAAAACTACGAGTGGACTGATATGTACGAAGGCTTTGCTAAAGACGCTGAAGAAGAAGGCTTTAAGCAACTCGCTGCACAGTTCAGAATGGTAGCGAAAATCGAAAAAGCACACGAGGAAAGATACCGTGCACTTTTAAGTAATGTGGAAATGCAAAAAGTGTTCGAAAAATCAGAAGAAACCATGTGGGAATGCCGTAACTGTGGACACCTCGTCATGGGTAAAAAAGCACCTGAAACTTGTGCAGTATGCCAGCATCCAAAAAGCTATTTCGAAGTTAGAAAAGAAAACTACTAAAAGAACACAAAATTAAAATAGTTATCCCTTTGAAACCATGTCATATGGTTTCTTTTTTTTATAATTCCCCCTATAATGAAATCAAAGGGGGATGGACCAATGGAGAATAAAATAGAGTACACAAAAGAGTCGTTTGAGCTTTTAATTAAATCACCTGAAGCCTATTTACTAGAGGCCAATGCTTCAGAGAAATACCAAAGGGTAATCGCTTTTCATCAAACGTTACCGAATTATGAAGTGACACCACTTCGAGCGCTAAATGATCTCGCAAGGTCACTTCAGATTAAAGGGCTCTATGTAAAAGATGAGTCATCAAGATTTGGTCTAAACGCATTTAAAGGTCTCGGTGCCAGCTATGCGATGCATGAAATTCTTAAGACGTTGCCCTCTGGATCATACACCTTTGTATCCTGTACTGATGGCAACCACGGTAAAGCACTTGCTTGGCGTGCGAAAATGCTCGGGCATAAAGCGGTGATTTTTATGCCGATTGGGAGTGAAATGAGGCGGATTAAAGCGATAGAAGCTTTCGATGCCAAGGTGGTCGTAACTGAGATGAATTACGATGATACGGTCAGATTTGCTGCGGAATATGCAGCGGAAAATGGATGCTATCTGGTTCAAGATACGGCTTTACCTGGCTATGAAAGGGTTCCTCAGGACATCGTTCTGGGGTATACCACCATGGTGCAAGAGGCACTGAATCAAATCCCTGTGAAACCGACCCATGTGTTCGTTCAGGCGGGTGTCGGTTCTATGGCGGGGGGTGTTATAGGGTACCTAAATTACCTTTTTCATGGAGAAATGCCTTTGATAGGTGTTATGGAAGCCAGCAGTGTGGCGTGTATTTACGAGTCGGTAAAGCAGAATACCATGGTCTGTATCGGCGGTGAGCCTTATACTGCCATGGCAGGGCTTAACTGTGGTGAGGCGAATCCTTTAGTTTTTCCGATGATCAAAGCACTCAGTACTTGTTTTTTCAAATGTGAGGATGTGCTGACCTTTAAAGGGATGAACCGGGCAAAGCACCCTGTGGGCGAAGATCCTGCATTTAGCTCTGGCGAATCTGGCGCTGTAGGCTTAGGCTTGGTGGAGACCCTCTTATCGCATCCCGATTACTTAGAAATAAGAACAGCCTTGAAGCTCGATGAAAATTCCGTAGTATTGCTTTTTAGTACAGAAGGCGAAATTTGAAGAACGAGGTAAAAATAATGAAGCAGGATCTGATGAATCAGCTTATAAAGCAATCACAGGATTTCGAAATAATGAATCAGGTAAAGAACTATGCTTTCGATTACATGGAGACCGCTAATCATTTAGAAGTGTTCCCTGATGATGATGCCATCCAGGGCTTTGAAGCGTTTAATGAGCCATTACCTGAAGAACCTGATAATCCTTATACGATATTAGAGCAGTTACACCAAAAAGGCTCTCCAGCGACAGTAAAGCAAATCGGCGGGCGATATTTCGGATTTGTTAATGGCGGTATCGTTCCAGCAGCCCTTGCCAGTAAATGGCTAGCAGATGTTTGGGATCAAAATGCCGCGATGTACATCTCATCGCCAATTGTGTCCAAGCTTGAGGAAGTGTGTGAATCCTGGTTAATCAGTCTTTTAGGGCTCCCTGAGGTAACGTCTGTGGGATTCGTCAGTGGCTCGTCCATAGCGACCCTTTGCGGTTTGACTGCAGGTAGAAATCAGCTGCTTAAGAATTTAGGATACGATGTTGCGAAGCAAGGACTTTTTGGAGCACCAGAAATTAAAGTGGTGTTAAGTGAAGGTGCACATTCCACAGTCTATAAGGCCTTATCAATTCTAGGACTGGGGAGTGAACGCGTCATTAAGGTTCCCATGGATGCTCAGGGGCGAATATGTCCAGAGCGAGTGCCTAAGCTTGATAATAAGACGCTTTTAATTCTACAAGCCGGCAATGTGAATACGGGGGCCTTCGATGACTTTGAAACGTTATGTAAAGCGGCGAGCGAAGCCGGTGCGTGGGTTCATATCGATGGCGCGTTTGGTCTTTGGGCCGCAGCTTCTAAAGAACTGAAATATCTGACTAAGGGCTATGAGTTAGCGGATTCATGGTCTGCTGATGCGCATAAAACCCTTAATGCGCCTTATGATAATGGTCTGATTTTCTGTCGTCATCGAGAAGCATTAATAAGTGCGATGAGCATGTCAGGTGCATATATCGTCGTCAGCGAACAGCGGGATGGCATGATTTATACCATGGAAATGTCCAGAAGGGCACGTGCAGTGGAGCTATGGGCGACATTGAAATCGCTAGGGAGAAACGGCGTAGGCGCGTTGGTGGAGAATTTAAACGAAAAAGCTGCCTATTTTGCAAGACAGCTTTCAGAACGTGGCTATATTATTTTAAATGAGGTGTGCTTTAATCAGGTATTGGTATCCCATGAATCACCTGAATTAACCCCTGAAGTACTTAAAAAGGTTCAAAACTCTGGTGTACTCTGGTGTGGTGGCAGTTCGTGGAATGGAAAACCCGTTATAAGGATCAGCGTTTGCTCCTATCAGACGACGTTCGAAGATATCGATCGATGTGTGGAGGTGTTTACTAGAATCCGCGAGGAACTCTAATCATTAGTAGTGCTCTGACTCTCTGGGAAACTTGTTTGAGCATTCTTCACCCACGCATTGGGTATCGAGTTCAATGATTTTCATCTTAAGGCTAAACATGCGTTCATCAAGCATCGAAATCATATCAGCGCACTCTTTGAGCTCGTTCTGAATGAATTTCGGTGCTTTTTCTCTATATTTGTAGTAGATTTTGTGCTCAATACTGGCCCAAAAGTCCATGGCAACTGTTCTAATCTGGATCTCTACACGCGTTTTTACGGTACCGCTGGATAAATATACGGGAATCAGTACATGCATGTGGAGGCTTTGATAGCCATTTGGCTTTGGATTCTCGATATAGTCCTTGATTTCGATAACTTCTACATCCGTATGCTGGCTCAGCATGTTCACGACCTGGTAGATATCGGCTTGAAAGGCGCAGATGATGCGGATGCCCGCGATATCGAAGATATTGTTCTTTGCATTATCAACAGTGGGCTCTAATCCTAGACGCTCTAGCTTTTCGATGATGTTATTATGCTTTTTTATGCGATGACGGATATGTTCGATGGGATTATAATCGTGTAAAACGCGAAATTCCTCGTCTAAGATATTGAGCTTCGTTAGAATTTCCGTGACGGCAAATTCATGAATCATCAGTAAATCTCTCCAAGGTTTCATTTCTTCAGTCATTAAGGCCTTATACATGGGGCTCTCCTTTTAGGAATATAGTCCATTATACCATGAGAAATCAGTACCGATTAGGGTGAATTCCCTTTTCTTCCAACATTTTTTTATCGGTGATCTGATAGCCTTTATTCACCTTCATTAAGAGTTGTTCAGCGCATAATTTTTTTAAAATTCTAAGGGTCTGACGATAGCTTAGACCGATGGCACTGGAGATGTTGGTGAGGGGTTCATCGATAATGCCATCATTTGAGGCATTACTGAGATAAGCACACAGCCTCGTTTCGCCATCATGCAGTGCAGTGGCGACGCCTTTATCCGAACTCTCAAGCAGCTTCGTCGAGAGTGCGTATCCCACGGCGTTTAAGAAGCGGTTGTTTGCGCGTAGTGTGGTGGCCCACTTTTCGTAGGGAAGGGCGATGCAGATGAAGTCGGTGAGAGCGATCATGGTGGTTCTCGCCGTGTATTCATCGAGCATTAGCTCGAGATCGCCGATGATGCCATCCGCCACATAATAGCTGAGGAGTAGGTCGCGACCATTTTCCGCAGTGGAGTAAACCTTAGCGCGTCCGGATACCACGAACATGAGGTAATCCATCTGACGGCCTTCGCTCAGGACCACTTCATTTTTACTGAAGTGAAACAGATGAATATCTGTAGCCTCTGAAGCGTTTGGGAGTTCGATTCCGTATTGTTTTAGCTTTTCAATGTGGATTGTGCGTAATTTTTCTTTAATCATGTTAAACTCCAAAACTTTCATCAAAATTTTGAACCATGTGACATATGTCATACCCTATGAGCAAACTGTTTTGATATGCTCAGCATAGGAGGTGGCTTATGTATTATTTCTTATCGGTGGTGATCGGCGCCATTATTTCAGTAATGATCGCATTAAATGGAGAGCTCACAGCCATTCACGGCATGACACTGGCTGCTGTAATCATCCACTCCATCGGTGCACTGTTTGCCTATATCGTCTTAAAGGTGACGAGAAAACCACTAGAGATTAAAAAAGGAATCCCATCATGGGTTTATCTAGGCGGCGTACTCGGTGTATTTGCTATTTATAGTAACAACTACGCGTTCGGAAAAATCACACTCACCAGTATTATCGCCATCGTTCTTTTAGGTCAGACGATCATGTCGCTTTTAGTAGACACCTTTGGATTATTTGGTATGAAGAAATACCCTTTTCAAAAGGTGACTTTAATCGGGCTCGGCATCGCAGCGATAGGCATGTTCTGGATGCTTGATGCCCCGACGGGAAGTGGTGTGATCGCTGTGATTGTTTCGTTCTTAGCCGGGGCCTCTATCGTCATCGCGAGAACCTGCAACGCAAACCTCGCTGCCCATGTGGGTGATCTTCAGAGCGCCTTTATCAATCATCTCACAGGAATTCCAGTTTGTGTGTTGTTGTTTGCACTTTTGATAAACGCATCACCTACCAGTTACGATTTTTCCTATCAAAAGCTCTGGATTTATGCCGGAGGACTTTTAGGTGTCTCAACCGTTCTCCTGTTCAATATCCTCGTTCCTAAAATCGCAGCACTTCCTTTGACTTTATTATCCTTTCTAGGGCAAATATTTGCAAGCATGCTCATCGATATTCTGTTCTTAGGCACCACCAATTTTACAACCCTTTATGCCAGTCTATTAATCGCCTTAGGCATCACCTTAAATCAGCTTTTAACGACCTATTTTACCCCCAAAAATGCGAAGACTGAGGTATAATGTTAACAGGTAGAATATTCGATAAGTGGTGAGGTGCGATATGGGATATGAGTGGTTTGATGAATACTGCGTAAGTAAAATAGGCGTTCAGAAGGATTATAAGGAAGAGTGGGGGGCAACCCGCTATATGATCGATGGGAAAATGTTCCTGTTACATGGCGGCGATCAAAACGGAAAGGCCATTATCACGGTAAAACTTGAACCCATGAACGGCGAGATGCTCCGAAGTCAGTTTACCGATATTATCCCAGGCTATTACATGAACAAGGTGCACTGGAACTCCCTTTATCTCGAAGGAAGTGTCCCAAATGACGTCGTGAGGAAGATGATCGACGAATCCTATTCGCTTATCTTGGCATCGCTGCCGAAAAAAGTGCAGAAGGCCCTTTTGAACCTGTAACGCGTTTTAGATCATAAAAAATAAGCTCATGAGCATCTGAATTCACCGGATGATCGTGAGCTTTTTCTTTCGTTAATAGTTGACAGCCACCAGCGATAAAGCATCGCACATGGCCTTATGCCCCACATGCGTTTCTTTACCTGTGGACAATGCCTTTTGAATCGTATTCACTGGAAGCTGGCCCGTACCTACTTGGATTAATATCCCGACGATTAAGCGCTCCATGTTGAGCAAGAAGCCACTTGCCGTCATGGTGATGATCACTTCGCATTCCGTTTCATCGATGGCTACCTCGTAAACCTTTTTGACGGTGTTCTTCGCCTTACTGTTAGTGGAAAAAACGACGAAATCGTGCTCGCCGATGAAATCGATGGCGGCATCCTTCATCTTTCTAACATCCACGGTTTGATTTAGAACATTAACATAATGGCGATCAAATAAGGGGCGTCTAGGCGCATCCTTTTTCCAGATGCGGTATTCAAACGTGAGGGTCTTCACCAAATAACGGCTGTGAAATCGTTCATCTGCAGCTTCGACCTTTAAGAGGATGATGTCATCGGGTAAATACTTTTCGAAATATTCAAAAATACCAGTCTCATCATAGGTATCATCTGGAACGATAAAGTTGACGATTTGCTGCTTTGCATGTACCCCTGCTTCCGTATTGCACGCGGACATGATTTCCACATGCGTGTTGTACATTCTAGACAGAATCATTTCAAGCTTGCCTTGGATTGCCTTATCCGGATTCCCCTTACGCTCGGAAAACCCCATGTATTTTCTACCATCATAGGCGATGGTCATTTTGATATTTGGCATATAAAACCTCACTTTCTCGTATACAGTATAGCATAATTTCAGTGGACTGTTGACAAGAAAGCAAAAACAAAGTAATATAACAAAAACACCATATGATAAAAGTATCCTAGTATAAAGATAACCTTTATAAACGAATGGATAGAGGGCTAATCTATTTAACAGTTAGCGAGGCGAGGGGTGAAGCGATGTCACTAAACCATGTAATTTTAGGGCTATTAAACCACAATGAGATGACAGGCTATGACTTAAAGAAGATGATTCAAAAGTCGGATTTTATGTATTGGTCAGGTAACAATAATCAGATTTATAAAGCGCTATCAGAGCTTAATCAAAATGGCTTCGTCACAAGTGAAGTTCATTATCAGGAATCATCACCAAATAAAAAAGTATATGCCATCACTGTCACTGGTAAAGCTGTTTTAAAGGAGTGGCTCATATCGCCGCTAGAAGAAATGGAAATCAGAAAGCCATTTTTAATGCGACTGGCCTGTGCAAAGGATTTGACTGAAGAAGAGCTCCTAATGCTGTTAAATCATTACGAGGAACAGATCAACATTCAACTGATGATGACGAAAAATCACGCACAAATCCATGCGTCTAATGACCGAGTTTACGATCAACGCCATGAAAAACACGAATTGATCAGCCGTTTCATCATTAAAAATGTTCAAAAATCATACGAAGGTGAGCTCTTGTGGATCAGAGATTTTAAAAAAGCATTCGCAGAGCATTAAGAAGATGGTAAAATCATGTTTAAAAAAGTAGGAAGTAAAAATGACATTGTCATTATAAATTTAGAGGACTTTCAGATTCAAACAACGCAGGATGCACTGGACCTTATGGCCACTATGCGTTATGAAGCCGGGTGTGAGAAACTCATTTTAAAAGAACATCATTTAGTGGATCGCTTCTTCGATTTAAAGTCAGGACTCGCAGGCGATATCTTGCAGAAATTTGTTAATTATCAAATCAAGCTCGCCGTGATCGGAAATTTTGAGCGTTACAGCAGTAAAGCACTTCATGACTTTATCTATGAATGCAACAAAGGGAAGCATCTTTTCTTTGTGTCAAGTGAAACAAGTGCCGTTCAAATGCTTGAAAACGCATAGTCTTCATTTCAATATAGGAGTAAAGTTATGGGTAATACAGAAAAATTTCAAATGATGGCGCATCAGTATGATACGGCTGACCGAATCGTTAATGCGAAGCTATCTGCAGATATGATTCGTGAAGCATTTGATGCAAAGGAATCAAAAGGAAAAAACGCCATGGATTTCGGCTGTGGCACGGGGCTCGTGGGACTATCACTTCTCGACGTGTTTGATACCATGACCTTTCTCGATACATCCAGTAACATGCTCGAGATTGTCGCGAAAAAGGTTGAGGCTAACATGGATGGCGCTTCTAGTGATCAAAACCGTATAAAGTTATTATGTGTCGACTTAGAAGCCGATAACGCAATCGAAGGAAGCTGGGACGTGATATTCATGGTTCAGGTTTTATTACATGTCAGTGACCCGATGGCTTTGATAGCTAAGCTGTATCGACATATTAGCCCAAGTGGCAAACTCATTATCATCGATTTCGATGAAAACGAAGCAGTGAAATCAGACCTGGTGCATGCGGGGTTTAATCAAACGGTACTGGCAAAGGGATTGGAACACCTGGGGTTTAAAGGCATCACATCAAAGACGTTTTATGAGGCGGATAATCTGTTTATGAAACAGCGGGCCTCTCAGTTTATTATGGTGGCGGAAAAGGGGGACTAAAAGAGATGAATGTTCAAATATTTGGTAAGAAAAAGTGCTTCGACACGCAGAAAGCAGAACGGTTTTTTAAGGAAAGAAGGGTCAATTTCCAGAGCATCGATATGGTGAGCAAGGGCATGTCCAAAGGGGAGCTGGAAAGCGTCGCCAGAGCTGTGGGGCTTAGAAACCTCATCGACACAGCTAGCCCATTATACAAGGCGAAAAACCTGGACCGGATCACCACACCGGCCATGATCGCGGAAATCCTGCTGGAAAACCCAAAGCTGATTAAAACACCGGTGGTGAGAAACGGGCAAAAGGCCACATTAGGCTATGTGCCTGAGGTCTGGGAAGAATGGATGAAGGCATAAGCACTTAGACGACTAGTGGATACTGATTCTAAGCAAAGCCTCTTTTTGAGTGATGAAACTTTGTAGAGACATTCTGCGATAACCGTAGGCACGACTATAGATTTTAATGGTATCTTTTGACTCGAAAACGATGATTTCATCTTCGTTAGCAAGTTTATCTGATTTATACGGTGTATTCGAAATAATGAATTCAACCTGTCTACCAAATTTTTCGATAAGGGTACGTTGTGTTTCTTTAAAAGTTGACTCTGGCAAGTTTTCGTTGATGAGTTTAATGGTCATATGAACCTCCTTTAATTTTAAGTATTAAAAAAGCCGCAATCACAGGATTGCGGCCATAAAAAAACCACCATTCCTGCAAGTCCATGTCCAACGTAGAACAGAGCTTGCAATAAATGGTGGTATTAACCCATTTTTACAAACTCTCAGGAATGATGGTGATGATTAAATTTAATGTTTGAAAGTTTCGGTGCCATCGTAAATGCCTCCAGGCGAATTGCCATTAAGTATTAAACGTATTCTAGCAAAGGTTCCATTTGTCTGTCAAGTATTTTATTTTAAATATTATCATTGATAAAGAAGGAGAACGCTTATGAATCGAAAAATAAAGTTGTTGAGCGCGCCAGATCTTGCCGAGGTAAGTTATGCATATGCGAGTGTAGTACCAGAAGGGTTTAAATTAATTCATCTGGCTGGTGCGTGTCCACTGGATAATGATGGTAATGTTCCTGATGGCGCATCAATTGAGGAACAAACAAAACTTTGTATGAATAATATTCGGTCAGTTCTAAATCAGATCGGTGCATCGATTACAGATGTTGTCTATTCGCGAATATTGGTTGTGACGACCAAACGGGAGGATCTCGTAGAAGCATGGCAAGCGTATAAAGGCGAAACTGATGGACACGATGTACCTAGTACACTTCATGGTGTAACAGTGCTTGGTTATTTTGGCCAAAAAGTTGAAATCGAAATAACCGTTGCACTAGAAAGTAATTTTGAGTAGGTAATTTTTTAGGAATGTTATAGTCTTGCTGCTAATCTATTAAGTAGATAGCAACAAGACTTTTTTATTGACAGGTATATCGGCAGGCGATATAATAAGTATATCGGAAGACGATATAACGGTTAAAGATATAAAAGTTCTAATCAAAATCAAGGAGGTCGAAATGGGAGAAGTCAAAGAAAGAATTGCGCTAACCGAAGCGGTTTATTACATTTTACTTTCGTTATTTGAGCCATTACATGGTTATGGCATCATGCAGAACGCGCAAAGCCTTAGTCACGGCAGGGTAAATCTGGCAGCTGGAACCCTTTATGGTGCGCTTAATACCTTGATGGAAAAGGGGTACATTAAAGCCTTACCAGGTGAATCCAATACGCGAAAAAAAGAATATGTGATTACCGCGACTGGTAAAGAAATCGTTATGCAGGAAATTGAACGTCTACGAGAGCTGGTTAAAAATGGAGAAGATGTATTGAGGAGGAATGAACGATGACCGTCACTAAATATAAAGTCTATTTTGCTTGGGATTATGAAAAAGAAGAGGCATGGCTTAATGAGATGTCAAACAAAGGGTATCAATTAGTCCATGTGGGACTTTTCAAATATGTATTTGAAGTTGATCATAGTAAACGGTACATTTATCGATTGGAATTACTCGATCAATTGCCTTCACATCCATCAAGTGTGGATTACATGAAGTTTTTAGAAGAAACGGGTGTAGAATGTGTTTCGACGATCCTCAGATGGGCCTACTTCAGAAAGGAAGCGGGGGAAAATGGGTTTGAGCTCTATTCGGATATCGCATCGAGAATTAAGCATTATAAGCGGATTCAGCTTTTGTTCATCGCTGTCACTCCGGTTAATGTTATGAGTATCATCAATATGGGTAATATTTACTCGAGGACGCATAGCCTATCCGCTTTAATTGCGACGATTTTGGTAGTGATTATCGTGCTCATGCTCGCCACTGGACTATATCGTGTATCCATGCAGATAGCAAAATTATCTCATGATAAGCTTTTTCGTGAGTAATTTGTGGTAAGATAAAATAAAAATCAGTAGGGGGGGATTTTATTGAACCAGACGATCCTATCATCAGGGCCATTATTAGATAAGCGGGGACGGTTAATCCAAACGGGCTATGCCACTAAACTCGTAAAAGCCTATGACAGAAACGCCATTAAAGCGGGTAAGCTTAGAATTAAAGAGTGGGACTATTATCTCGTCTATAATAAGGATTTTGGTGTCGCCCTTACCATCGCGGATAACGCTTATATGGGGCTTATTAGTGCAACTTTTCTGGATTTTGCCACGGGTAAGGAACAAACCGTTAGTCCGATGCTCATAATGCCGAGAGGAAAACTAAAAATGCCCTCCAGTTCTGAGACGGGGGACATCCATTTTAAAAATGAAAAGCTGGAAATACACTATACCCATGAGCAAGGTGGACGAAGAATAAGGCTCAATATGCCGAATTTCAGTAAGCAAACCTCTCTTTTCGTGGATGTGCTTCTGACGCCGACCATGGAGGATAGCATGGTAATCGCGACCCCATTTCCTAAGAAGCGAAAGGCCTTTTACTATAATCAAAAAATCATCGGCATGCGTGCCTCGGGATCCGTCAATTATAAGAACCAGCACTATGCCTTCAAACCTGAAGATTCATTTGGAATCCTCGACTGGGGGCGCGGTGTCTGGACGTATGATAATACTTGGTACTGGAGTGCAGCTAATGGTGTAATCGATGGAAAGGTATTTGGGTTTAACCTCGGGTATGGATTTGGTGACACTTCAGCGGCAACTGAAAACATGCTCTTCTATGAAGGTGCCCATAAACTCGATGAAGTGACCTTTAAGATACCGATGAAAGAGGATGGGGAACCAGATTACTTAAGCCCATGGTTATTCACCTCCTCAGACGGGCGCTTTGAAGCACTCTTTACACCCATTTTGGATCGTTCTTCCTATACCTCGTTCGGTGTACTGATGAGCGATCAACATCAAGTGTTTGGCTACTTTAATGGTAAGGCAATTTTAGATAATGGCGAAGTCATAAAACTCGACAACTTCCTTGGATTCGCTGAAAAAGTTAGAAATAAGTGGTGACGGGAGGACATATGGAAAATTATGAGAAATTAGGTCTTTTTTACTTAGGAAAGTCATACGATCAAGAGAGCAAGGTACTTGAGGAAGAGTTGGTTTTACTAAAATCGAAAGATTTAACCACACATGCTGTCATTATCGGCATGACCGGTAGCGGAAAAACAGGCCTAGGCATTTCACTGATAGAAGAAGCCATGATGGATAATATCCCTGTAATCGCCATCGATCCTAAAGGGGATTTAGCAAATCTCGCCCTAACATTTCCTAAGCTGAAAGGTGAAGACTTCAGACCGTGGATTAATGTCCAGGAAGCGAGTAATAAAGGACTTGCACCTGAAGAATATGCCGAAGCGCAAGCGAGCCTTTGGAAAAAAGGCTTGGCAGACTGGGGGCAAGATGGATCTCGAATCGAAAATCTGCAGCGCGCTTCCACTGTGAAGATTTATACGCCTAGGGGAACGGGTGGTGTAGGGGTTTCTGTATTAAAGTCATTTGCTGCGCCACCATCTGAAATCATCGCCGACCGCGAAGCCTACAGAGACAGAATTAACGTTACCACCACGAGCTTGCTATCGCTCATCGGTATCGAAGCGAATCCCCTAACCAGCCGAGAGTTTATCCTCGTTTCAAATATTCTCGAGTTTAACTGGACCTCAAAAAAAGAGTTAAGTTTATCAGAGTTGATCTCGCAGATTCAGAAACCACCGATGGACAAGGTGGGTGTCCTTGATCTTGAAAGCTTTTATCCATCTAAAGAGCGTTTCACTTTGGCCATGATGCTTAACAACCTTTTAGCATCACCAGGCTTTGAAGCTTGGATGGAAGGAGACGCATTAGATGTTAATGGTTTTATGTATGGCCCCGGTGGAAAACCTCAGGTTTCGGTATTTTCCATCGCACATTTAAGTGACAGCGAGCGCATGTTTTTCGTGACGATCTTACTTAGCGAGGTTTTGACTTGGGTTAGAAGCCAGCCTGGCACCAGTAGTCTAAGAGCGATTCTCTATATGGACGAAATCTTCGGTTATTTGCCACCGACGGCAAATCCGCCTTCGAAATCGCCACTACTCACGCTTTTAAAGCAAGCGCGAGCATTTGGCTTAGGACTTGTCCTCTCCACTCAGAATCCTGTGGACCTAGACTATAAAGCCTTATCCAATGCGGGAACATGGTTTATCGGCAGGCTGCAGACGGAGCGCGATAAGGAACGCGTCATCGCCGGTCTGGAAGGTGCCGCATCGGGAGGTAAATTTGATAAGTCACGTACTGAACAAATTTTAGCCGGTTTAGGTCAACGAATCTTTTATCTTCACAGTGTTCATGAGGACGAGCCGGTCATTTTTAGTACGCGTTGGGCGATGTCCTATCTGGCTGGTCCCATGACCAAGGAACAGTTATTAAAGCTGCCAAAGAGTGAAGTGGCATCAAAAATTGAAAGTACTTCAAATGATGAAATGTCAAATGAAGTTGTTGATAAAGGTTCTGAAAATGCTCTTGGTAGCTCGAATTCAGATCGTCTTTCCGCTGCACCGGTATTGGCACCACAGATAAAACAGGTGTTTCTACCACCACAAGGCCGTTTGAGTGGTGAACTTGTCTATACGCCATCCATCATCGGCGTTACCGATGTTCTTTATAGTAATGCGAAGCACGGCGTTTCATTAACGAAAAGCTATACACTTGTTGCGCCGATTCATGAAGGTCCAGTTCCCATCGACTGGGAGGAATCAAGGACTATCGATTTGGCAGTGAGAGAACTGGAGGTTGAGCCTTTAGAAGGCGCGACCTATGCGCCATACCCAGAAGCGGTCTCAAATGCAAAGAACTATGACAGCTGGAAAAAACTGCTGAATCAGCACATTAGAACGAGCATCAGCCTTCAGCTTTATTCTTGCCCTGAGCTTAAAGTCGTTTCAGAAGCGGATGAGGATGAACGGGCGTTTAAGATTAGACTACAGCACGTGGCGCATGAAAAACGTGATGAAGATCTAGAAGCCATGAAAAAGAAGTTTGATGTTAAGATTCAAACGCTTGAGACGCGCTTATCTAAAGCCAATCAAGCAGTTGAAAAGCAAAATGCCATGTCCTCGCAGAAGAAACTCGATGCCTTCGTGTCAGCGGGTAGTGCGGTTTTAGGCGCTCTGCTAGGAAAAAAAGCGGTCACCGCTTCTTCTGTTTCAAAAATCGGAACAGCGGTGAGACGTACTTCCACAGCGATGAAAAGTGGACAAGGCATCGATCAGGCAAAAGAAAATGTGGAAATGATCGAAGGTCAGCTTAACGACCTTCAAACAGAGCTTGAAGGCGAGCTGAACGAAATCACGCTTAAGTATGATCAACTTATGGAGAAAATTGAAACCATCGATATCCGTCCAACCAGTGAAAATATAACAATCCATTTTGTAGGTCTGGCTTGGGTACCTGAAGCGTAAATGAAAGAAGCGTAGTAGATGACTGAAATACAGATTATCAGTGCATTAAAGCACTGGAAAAAGGGTGAATTTGTTCCGATCGTAGACAGTGATAAGGTCTGTTATGGTGGACACCAGCAGTGGCTGACAGCAAAGGGCATATCGCAGTTTTTTGCTGATCGCGCCTGTGGTGTGACCGCGGCGACGAATGTTTTATCTTATTTCGGTGCGCTAAAGTCTAACGATTTTGAAAGCTTTAATGCACTTCAGCTTAGGCTCTACCATGAACTGACACCTGCACTGTGGGGAATTCCCAGCATTACGACGCTTAGTCGTCGACTGGAAACGGCTTCGATTAGAATCGGAATACCCCTGAAGGCGGTAGCTGGCCCAGTGGGCTGGTCGAAGGATATAGTATTAAATTATGTTGTAGCAGGACTAAATCGTAATTCACCTGTACTTATTGTGTCATGGGATTCTCAGATTCGCGGTTTAAAGCTTCATTGGTCTACCATTACCTGTGTTTATGAGGACCCTAAAGGGATTAAGATGGTGGTTTCTAATTGGGGCGAGCAACGGACTTACGATTTTGATTTTTGGGTAACAGAAATGAGCCATTATAAAGGTGTCGTGTATTTTGAAGCTAAGTAAATAAAGGCAATAGTCGGGGGTGAAATAGTGGAAACGACAGTCTCTTTTTTGCATTATTATCAAGATGCGAAGGCAAAAGGAAAAAGAGAGTATAATAAACTCAAGGCGCAAGGCTTATCAGGCCATCTGAGCTCACTTGATGGGCTTATTCGCGATGTGGATATCGTCGGGAACGTCTCGCTGGGGACTTTTGAAATCCCACTTTCAAAGGTGGTCGGTACTTATTATAATGCGCGGAGAATGCTGTTTTCTAAGAGCTTCTATCCCATGGGAGCGGAGCAAAGCGAGTTCAGCCAGAAGTGGACAGAGGTGTGCAGAGCGCATGTCACAGAGGGACTCAGAGATCCCATAAAAGTATACGAGTATCTCAACTACTTTTACGTGATGGAAGGCAATAAGCGCGTCAGTGTGCTGAAATATTTCGACGCCACGGCGATTCCTGCTGAAATCACACGCATCATTCCCAAGTATGATGAGAACGATGAAGACATCGTCAATTATTATGCTTTTTTAGCGTTTTATGATCAAACAAAACTGAATACCATTTGGCTCAGCAAGCATTATCGTTATGAGCGATTACTTAACTATCTTGAGGATTATCATCCTGAAGGGGTTGCTGAGGAAGAGCGGTTTAAGCACTTTAATAAGTACGTCTACCAGCCATTTAGGACACTCTTCAAGGAGGCAGGTGGCGATGCGTTAAAGATGACCACTGGTGATGCATTTTTACTGTATGCTAAGCTATATAAGATAACCGATGCCATCGACGAAAGTCAGTTAAAGGCGTTATTGCCGAGTTTGCTAATCGAACTCACCAATTATGGCACAAACGAAGAACTGGAAATCCTAACGGATGCCGATGACATCAACCGAACAAATCTACTGGGGTCGATCAGTGCGCTGTTTGCGCCGAAGTCCTTAAAGGTAGGGTTTGTATATGCACGTGATACGGAAAAGTCTGGTTGGACCTATTCTCATGACTTAGGACGTAAACACGTTGATTTTAAGTTTAACGGTCAGATAGAAACGGGAATAATTGATCAAGTGCCTGAGGATGACTCGGCGTATGAGGTAATTAAGCAGTTTGCTGAGGAAGGCGAGTACGATGTGATTTTCACCACAAGTGAGGTGTTTAGGCGTGCCACTGTGAGATGTGCCATCGAGCTTCCTAAAATCAGATTTTTCAATTGCTCCGGTAACCGGCCTTATGTTCATATGGCGAATTATTTTGGACGCACTTATGAACCTCGCTTTCTTACTGGCGTTATCGCTGGTGCGATGACGAAGACCGGCATCATCGGTTACACGGCGACTAATCCAAACCCTGAAGTCTATAGCGCCATTAATGCATTTACACTTGGTGCTCAGATGGTCAATCCAAAAGCGAAAGTGTTAGTGGCTTATACGGGTGAATGGAATAACCCGATGAAGTCCACCAACATCAGTGAGTGCTTGATCAAACGCGGGGCTGACATCATCAGTAATAAAAACCTTATCGTACCGAGGGATGTGACTTGGGATTATGGTGTGTATGCGATGCTATGCGATATTGATGAGGTCACGAAAAAGCCGAAACATTATCTAGCAGCGCCCATATGGAACTGGGGAATCTTTTATGAAAAGATCATTAGTGGACTATTAAATGGTTCATATCAGCGAATGATCGCCACTTCTAGTCAAACGCAACGGGTGATCAACTTCTGGTGGGGAATCGATCTCGGTGTCGTCGATCTGTATATGGCAGACGAGCTTATCCCCAGTGGCACTGTGAAGCTCGTTAAGCACCTGAGACAAATGATGGTCACTGATCAATTTCATCCATTTACTGGGCCAGTTATGAATCAAAACGGCGAGTGTGTTATAGAGACGGATCAGCTACCCTCTCCTGAGGAAATCATGAGCATGGATTGGTTTGTGGAAGGTGTCGAAATCGTAGAATAAAAATAAGGGCATTTCAATCAGCTTCTTCGTAAGATGGCTGTTTGAAATGCCCTTTATTATTTGATTTCGATGATCGTATGATCGAAGGCGTTGACGATACGCGTTTTTTTATAATAGTGCTCTCGCTGACAAATGCCATAATTTAGATGCATATGGCCGTGAACCATCAGTCTCGGCGAATATCGGTCGAGTAGCTTAATAAAGCTTTGATAACCCGTATGTGCCTGGTCTTTTCCGTCTCCGATGCCGTAAGCTGGTGCATGGGTGAGTAGAATATCGATGCCTTTACGATATTTGAAGACATTTTTTGTGATGCGCCATGCCATTTCCGAATCGGTGAACTGTAGTGGACCGCCATTGTACGTCATACAGCCGCCCAGTCCTGCGATACGATACCCCATAAACTCGACGATGGTGTCATCGATACACTCACAGCCTTCTGCGGGTGCATTAATCAAACGCACATCGTGATTTCCATGAACGTAGAGTAAAGGCTTGTTTACAACCGTAACGACATAGGATAAATAGTGACCGTTCAGATCGCCTGATGATAAGATCAAATCGATGTCTTGATATTTCTTAGCGTCATAAAAATCAGTGATATGTTTACTCTCAACATCTGAGATTGCAAGTATCTTCATGTTTCCTCCAGAAATCTATTGCTATTGTATCACATCTTTAAGTAAAATTGAACGAGAGGATGATTATGGATTATTTAAAAGCAAAGACGATTTTATCGGGATATAAAGAAAATAAAGAGTGGTTCGGCATCAACTACAACATGAACATCTATAAAGGGTGCTCACATGGCTGCATCTACTGTGACAGTCGTAGTGAATGCTACCGTGTGGATGATTTTGATGTGGTGAGAGGGAAGGAAAATGCGCTCGCCATCATTGATCGTGAACTCAGATCAAAGCGCGTTAAAGGTGTGGTAGGTACTGGCGCAATGAGCGATCCCTATAATCCCATGGAAAGCATCTACGAGTTGACACGTGGGGCACTTAAGGGGATTCAACGGTACGGATATGGTATACATATCTCAACGAAAAGCCCACTTGTCGTTAGGGACATCGATTTGCTCTCTGCCATAGCAAAAAAAGCGCCGGTGCTGGTGATGATGACGATTACTTCGGCGGATGATGTGCTCTGTAGAAAAGTTGAACCTTATGTATCGCCCTCATCTGAACGGTTCAAAGCAATTAAGCAATTATCCGACGCCGGGATACCAACTGGTGTTCTAATGATGCCGATATTACCCTATATAGAAGACAGTCCAGAGAATATTAAAGAGATCGTCATTCATGCACATGCAAATGGTGCAAAAGTCATTTATCCTGCCTTCGGTGTCACGCTTAGAGATATTCAAAGACAGTGGTTTTACGATCATCTGGATAATCACTTCCCCGGATTAAAAGAAAAATACCAAAGGCAGTTCGGCGAGGCCTACTCATGCCAGTCACCAAACGCCAAGCAACTTTGGCAAATGTTTGAAGCCCTGTGTAAGGAATTGGGCATCGTCTATAAGATGGAAGAAATCATTAAGTCTTACCGGGCGCCTTTTGATGAGGTCCAGCTGTCGTTTTTCTAAGGGTGTTTTGCTAAGACGCCAGTGGGTATAGATTTTATGATAACCTATGATAATCGAAAGGGGTGTTGATATGAAATACTTGATGACCATTGAATATTGTACCTCTTGAGGGTACCTCGATGGGGCCGTGAGCCTCGCACAAAAAATCCTCAAGGAGCATAAAAATAAGATTGGTCAACTGTCTTTAATTCCATCGTCAGGTGGTGTTTTTGAGGTGACCTTTAATGATGAACTCATCTTTTCAAAGGCAAAAGAAGATCGAAAGCCTGGAATTGGAGAAGTGGAAGCGATTGTAAGAGAAAAGATGGGCATCGAAACACCGTTTCAGCTCTAATAAAAAAGTGCTCCCTTTATCAGGTGAGCACTTTCTTACTTTTAGGTTTGATGATTAGGTAGATGCCGATTAATATGATGAAAGCACCCAGGATCATCTGACCAGTGATTACTTCATTTAATATGATTTTACTCCATAGAATGCCGAAAACCGGCATTAAAAAGGTGACAGAGAGCGCTATCGTAGGCCCAGCTGTATTGATTAGATGGTAGTAGATGAGATAGGCGATGGCACTACATAGAACGCCGAAAACGATAACCGTCAAGAGGATGTCATAAGTAACAGGCGTCGAGAACCCACTGGTTGCTAAAAAAGGAAGAAGGACAAAACCTGCAAATAACTGGCTACCACCTGCCATGGCCTTGGCTTCCACTTGCTTTCCATATTTTTTCACCAGCGCGCCAGATAAACCGTAGCAAAAGGTCGCTGCCAAACAAGCAAAAATGGCCACGTAGGATTTAGGTGTTCCACTTAATGTCTTACTGCCACTAATAATGATCACTCCGATGGTTCCGATAACGAGTCCCATCAGTTTGTTGATCGTCAAATTTCCCTTTAAAATGATTTTTTCGAATAAAGCACCAAACATCGGCGTCATGGAGTTTATGACCACGGATATGGAGGCCGGGATATGAAGTGCTGCAAAAGAAAAAAAGGTAAAGGGAAGTGCTGAATTAATGATACCGATGACTAAAAACAGCTTCCAATCCCGTTTCCAGTGTATCTGATAACGAATTAGCCTGTAAATGATCAGTAGAAAAATGGCGCCGATCAGTAGCCGGATATTGGCTGTTCCCACCGCACCGAAAACTGGGGCTAGAACGCGCATAAATATAAAGGAGCCGCCCCAAATGGCAGATAGTAGGATGAGCAATAAGCTATTCTTCGTGGACATAGCACCTCCAAAAATTAATATTGATAGGTTAATAATACCATAGTCGAAATTAATAGGGAAACCACTTGATTTTTAATATTCGTAATTATTTGTATAGCGAAAGGAAGTGAATTGGATGTCAATTATTCAACTACTACTTGATTCGGATCCATCAGTGAGAAGGATGACGCAAAAGTATTTGTTAGGAACAGAACAGGTTTATTAAGAGACCTAATGAGTTTGGAAGTAGACCCTAAAGACCCTGTTTATCAGGCGGGGCTTCAAACGCTACTGAATAACATGTGGAAAAAAGGGCATTCGGTAGAGGATGATGTATGTGTGGTGGCCATGATGGTCAGTATGCTAAGCTATGGAAGCTATGATAGTGAACCCATAGAAGAAATGATGGACTATCTTATTTCCAAACAACTCTCCGACGGGGGATGGAACTGTTCGTCGCGGTCAAAGGTCAGTTCAGTTCATACGACCTTATCCGTATTAGAAGCGTATCGGGATTACCTGAAGTTCGGATATTCTAAAAATCTCCCTATGCTGAATCAACAAGCACATCAGGGGAGGGAATACCTGCTTAATAAGCGGCTTTTGAGAAGAGAAACCACAGGAGAGCTACTTTTCAACCAGGTGGATTCGGCGCATTTTCCTGTGAGGTGGAAGTACGACTATTTACGTGCGCTGGTTTATTTTACATCGATCGAGTATCCATATGACCCGCGTCTAGATGAAGCATTGGCACTGCTCAAGGAAAAAATGAAAGGTGGCACCTTAGGTAAGGGGACGACTTACAGTGGTAGACTTCACTTTAAAATGGAAACGGAAACGATCGGTAAAATGAACACATTAAGGGGACTGATGGTCCTTAAGCATTATGACCCACCATTTTATCAAAAATGTATAAAAGGATAAAACCCGGTAATTATTAAACCGGGTTTTCTGCTTTAGGAGTGCGCCAGTAGATGCCATTTTCACGCATTAGTAGTTTTTCGTTGATAAATTCTCTTCGCAAAGTCGCGAAATCATCATGATAGGATGCGATAATCAGATTCACTTCTTTTTCGGTGTATTTTCGCGTGAAGTCGAACTCACCCACGAGGTGCTCCAGGATGATCAGACGCTTTTTACGCTGCACTGGAATCGATATAAGCTTATGATATTTAATAAAGGTATCGAGCACTTTTTGTCGGTAAGTGGCTTCCCTAAGCGATTCAGCGTCAGTGGCTTGATGTTCAGGATTGATCCAGTATTTTAAAGGTCGATCGAAGATTTCGCTATTGATGGAATAGTTGATATAGTATTGATCCTTTTCCTTCGTCACGAGGTCCGCCTCCTCGAGCTTTTTAAGGTGAAAGGATACGGTGGAAGGGGCGAGCTCAAGTCTTTCCGCGATGATTTCGACGTATTTGGGGGCTTCCATCAATGAGGATAGAATACGCAGTCTAGAGCCGTCAGAAAGGGCTTTAAAGGTTTTTATGGCTTGATCCATATCCATTTGTGGGTTACTCATGGGCTTCCTCCTTCAGTAGCGTGACAAAAGCATCCTTTAAAGCGGCGGCTTGGTTCAGTTTGAGATGCTCAATATGGGCACCTTCTATGTCGCCATAAGCTTCACACTCTGAAAGGTGTTCGCGCCAGTTTTGTGGAATTTTTTCGAAAACATCGATAATGTTGAGTTCGATTTTTGCAAATTTTGCATCATCGAGGGCATATTGCGTGTTGAATTGCTTAATGAGGGCTTCTTTATCCTTTTTTAAATTTCCTAATAAGGCTTTGTATTGAATAATCGGTGTCATGATTTTTCTCCTGTAATTTTAATTCGATATATATCTAAATAAAATATACAACCATCAAAACAAAAAGTCAAATACATTTCGATGAATATCGAATTATATTTGACTTTTCGCTATTTTATAATGGCGCCATAGGCTTTTATGTTTTCAAATAAGAAGTGAATCAACCCAGAGTAGTAGGGGATGAAATCACCTTCATCGATCATCATTAGAATTTCTTCTAGTGATGCCCATCTCGCAGCCCTGACCTCTTCCTCCTGGAGAGTAAGTGAAGAAATCTCAAAATCGCTTTCGAGAATATAGAAATCGTCAAAACCCACATCGAAGTTGACCGTTAAATGGGGTCTAATCGATGTTAAATCGATGGAAAGGCCGATTTCTTCCATGGTCTCTCTGATGGCCGCCTCACGGCTGGTTTCGCCAGCTAGTACGCTTCCACCCACTGAAACATCCCATAACCCCGGCCAGCCTTTCTTAAAGGGCTGTCTTTGTTGAATCAACAGCTCGCCCTTAGGGTTGAAGAGGCACACATGGACGACATAGTGATATTCACCTGGTTCAAGTACTGAACCACGGGGTTTTGTCCTGTTTAGCGGTTTTCTATCTTCGTCATATAAATCCCATAGTTCCATGAAAGGCTCCTCATATCATTGTTTTTTAAATAAGTTCTCAACAGATGCTGTGTCTAGCGGTTTAGAAAAGAGATAGCCTTGAATAGCATCACATGCCGCTTCCTTTAGGTATTCAAGTTGATTCGTACTTTCAACCCCTTCGGCAATGATGATCAGGTTCAGCTTATGAGCGATTGAAATAATGTCACCGACGATAATCTCGTGATGGTCGTTCGTGATATCGTCCACGAAGCTTTTATCAATCTTAATAGAGTCCACAGGAAGATGCATCATATAAGATAAGGAAGAATATCCCGTTCCAAAGTCGTCAAGAGAGATTTTAACCCCTTTGGATTTTAAAACACTAAGGTGCGCGACACTTTTATCTAAGTTCTTTAGAATGCTACTTTCTGTGATTTCGAGCTGCAAGTATTGAGGCGCTAAGTAGTATTTTGTCAGTAGTGCATTGACACGGGAGACGAACTGGTCTTCGTCAAGCTGCATACCCGCTATATTCACCGAAACGGGGATATATATGCCATTCACAGTCTGCCACTTTTTATTTTGCTGGATTGCTTCCTCTAAAACCCAGTTTCCTATAGGTACGATTAGCCCCGTTTCTTCTGCAAGTGGTATGAAATCCGCAGGGCTAATGAGACCGCTTTCGGGTTCTTGCCATCTGATAAGCGCTTCCACGCCTAAGAGTTCACTTGTAAATGAATCGAAGTAAGGCTGGTAATGGAGCGTAAATTCCTTTAGCTCGATGGCCTTTCGTAATTTTTTCTCCATAATCGATTTGGTTTTTATATTGAGGAGCATGCTCTCGTCGAAGTGAATGTAGCCCCCGTGGTTGTGCTGTTTTGCGTGATACATGGCGGTATCAACTTTTTTATATACATCAGTGGGTGCCTTACAGAACTGATTGATATCCAAAATACCGATACTTGCAGAAAGATAAATCTCATGGTCGCCTATCTCCCAAAGTCGGTTAATTAATAGCTTGATTTGTTCTGCGTATTGATCGATTTCCTCTCGATTCACCAACCCTTTGACCATAATGAAAAACTCGTCACCTCCCGTTCGAGCGATTAACGGTTCCTCCTTTAGGTTGTTGACCAGGCACTCACTGATGGCTTTCAGAACGAGATCACCGTATTCATGTCCCAGTGTGTCGTTGATTTGCTTAAAATTATCCATCTCGATATAGAACGCCGCATACCATGCCCCCGTTGAATAAACAGGTAGTGGAAATAGTTTTTCTAAATGCTCGTTAAGAAAGGTGCGATTTGGTAGCCCTGTTAAAGCGTCATAATAGGCCAATTGGTTGACTTTTTCGCTGTATGCCTGAATTTCTTCATAATGCGCTTCCAGCTCTTCATTTGCAGCCGTCAGTTCTTCATGCGCTTCCATTAGTTCGATATATTTTACATTGATTTTCCGCTTAAGTGACTTGATCAGTAGCTGAAGGCCTATAAAAGCAATCAGAATAAATAGTAACGCGATGGTGATAATTACCATGGTCTGTGTCTTTTTCTGTGCTTCGTACCAGGCAGAATGCGCATAGAAGTACTTTTGATAAAGGACTTCGAAAACCCCAGACTTTTTGAGCGACTGGAGGCGATTGTTAATATAAGAGACGAGATCTGCTCTGTCTTTAGAAATGGCATAAGCGTGCTCACGTGGATACAGGTTGGTAACTTGAGGAATTATTTCCCCTCTTAGCCCCTCGCTGACCAATAGATGTTCGATAAACTGCTGATTTTCAAATAAAACATCAATTTCACCGGAGAGTAGCGCATCAAATGCATCATCCAAATTCTCATATGCACGATATGACGAAAGTCTTAGCTCTGTTCGCAAAAGCTCTTCCGTATAGTAGCCTTTTCCCACACCCACATTAAGTTGTTTTAGATCATCAGTGGTGACCTTTTCTGAATCTGCCAGTGTGTACAATGCAACATAGGAGATCAGCACAGGGTCAGAATAAAGCACATCGCGTTTACGCTCTTCAGTGACAGCGATGATGCCAGCGATGTCGATATCACCACCTTTAACCGCTGCATAGACATTTGCCCATGTGTCAGTGGCGTAAACGACCTCATAGTCCTCACGCTTAAAAATCATGTTGGTCAGAGCTGGGTCGAAGCCATAGAATCCGCCCTCATCAGCAAAAGTATAGGGCGGATAATTGCGATCGACGGTGTAATTAACCACAGGGGCATCTGCAATGCTGATATAAAAATTTATAGTCATAACGAGGAGTCCGATTAAGCAAAGCAACACTTTAGAAAATCGATTTACTTTTAATTTATAACTCAGGTATGTATTCATAATCAACCTCACTGATGGGATACCATCTAATACCCATATTATACCACTCGGCATCAGTATAAGGTCATTTCTAATGATTATTTAAGAATCAAGGTGAGAAAATAGACAAAACAAAAGCCCTTCAATAATGAAGCGCTTTTGATTTACGACCAAATAGTGATGACTAATGCTGCAGATCCCTTACGATAAACCCGTAACCACGGATGGTTTCAATCATGATTTGAGCGCCGTACAGACTCAGCTTTTTCCTTAAACGCTTCATGGTGTCGTCCGTGGCACGTGTATCGATCACACAGTTAATATGCCAGATTTCGTTTAGCAGTTCAGTTCGCGGCACCGCTGTGTTCTTGTTTTTTAGAAGGTATGCCAGTGTATTAAACTCCAACCGGGTCAATTTAAGAGGGGCGCCACCGACTTCAGCACACTGGGCTGAGAAATTGATCGTCAGGTTGTTATAGGAAATCAAGGGTTCATGCTTCTGATTTGAATTCATCGCTCTTCTCCTGAATCGTTATTTTCAAGAGTAGTTTAAGCCCTAAGCCTTAAATGAACCTTAAAACTTCACCGTTTATGGATTGATAAACTGATGGATGGCTTTCGCTGTAAACGCTTGCTGTTCCTCTCTGGTGATGATGGCGATCCCATCGCCCTCCTGTTCGCCATAATTCCCGAAGTAAGCGTGGTTACCACCGATAATTTCCACTTTGTTTTCAACGCCTTCCAGCGTAGACTGATCCAGCACTTGATCATATGTGCCATATAAAACCAGCGTCTCAATAGGCGCATCATTTAAGGGATAGGCGGCTAATAGAATCAGGCCCTTAAACAGACCAAAGTTTTTTTCCACGTAACTGCTCGCCATTGCACCACCCAGTGAGTGTCCAGCGAGGTACCAGTCTTTGATTTCTGGTGCCAATGTAAATGCTTCTTCAGCACCATTACTGTTAAAAACGGCCAAATTTAGCGGCATTTCCACCAGTACAGTGGTATAACCCAACTCCGATAATTTAACTAACAACGGTAGATAAGCATTTGCTTCAACCTTTCCACCAGGATAGAAAATAATCCCTTTATCTAGGTTGTTTCCATTAGGATAAATGACCGTCAAATGATCTGCAGTCTCAATCCTTAATGGGGATTGTTCTACGATCAGCGATACATCAGCAGATGCCCGATAATAATCAAGCGAATAGATGAGGAAACCACCCACCAGTAAGAGGAGTAACGCGACGGCAGTGATGGCGATTTTTTTTCCAAGTGACATTTTTCTTTTCATAAGCACCTCAATTATTTAAGCCATTTAAGAATAAAAAACGATAGTGTCGAAACGGCACCACCTAAGGACGTTCCCCATGCAAGATCGATGAGCGTGATTTTTAACGGCCAATTTTTAAGTGTTGCGAGATTGGTGAGGTCATAGGTCGCATAGGTCACGAAGCCAAAAAACATCCCGACAAATAACGCATATTGCCATGCGTTTTTTTCCATGGCTGGATTGATCACGAAAAACACGAGCCCCATGATGAAGACCAAATAAAAAATGATGGCTGCTGTCCAGTTTGGACGGTCACTCATGATAAATCCCAGTTCTTTACTGTATAACTTCTTAGCCACGACACCGAGCCAAAAAATATCGATGACGAAGAAAACAACCAAAGTAATTAGATAACGTTTTACTAACTCCATATAAGACCTCCAAAAATGATGTGATGCATCATATATACCTCGAAAAACAGGTTGTATGCAATTTAAATTTATTTTTTTATTTTAGGTTCATTTAAGGTTCGTCATTAATAATTAAAGCAACGCATCGTTAGTAGAAAAAACTTTAATAAATGCATAGAGGAGAAATGAAGATGAAAAAAGTTGTGAGTTTTATATTAATCATGATATTAAGCCTATCAATCGTGGGATGTACAGTAGCACCCGCACAAGGAGAGACTGTGAACGTAATCACCGACGCTGCCTCAGAGGCCAATAGTGAAAACAGTACTGAAGGAAACACTCAAAGTAATAGTGAAGGTAACACTGAAGCGGGATCAAGTATTAGTTTAACGGCTGTTGAAGGATCGAAGCTCAATGTTTCAGAGCTCTTTACCGAACGTGATTTAGAGCAGAATGTGGACCTAAACGATGCGATAAAGCTTAATGTATCAAGCAACGGATCGGTTGATATCACTGAAGAGGGCGTATACCTCATTTCTGGGGAAGCCACAGACGCGATGATAGTCGTCGCAGCACCAGAAGATGCAAAGGTTCAACTGGTATTAGATGGTGTAACGATAACCAATCAGAGCATACCCGCTATCTATATAAAATCAGGCGATAAAGTGTTCATCACCACGACGGCCAATAACAGTACCTTAACGGTTAATGGTGCGTTTACAGCGGATGGTGACACAAACACGGATGCAGTCGTCTTTTCAAAATCGGACCTGGTATTAAATGGGACAGGCATATTAACCATAAATTCAGCAACTGACAATGCCATAACATCAAAGGATGATCTAAAGATTACTGGTGGGACTTATGTCATCACAGCGGAAGGTCATGGACTGGAAGCGAATGACGGTATTTATATCTATGAGGGTACTTTCACGATCAAAGCACAGTCTGATGCGATTCATAGCGAAAATGATGAAGACCAATCAGTTGGCGCCATTTACATTAGAAATGGTCAGTTTGATATAACAGCAGGTGATGATGCCGTTAGAGCGACCACTGTTCTTCAAATTGATGGCGGAATTATCAATATCCAATCCAGCGCCGAGGGACTCGAAGCCACTTATATCCAAATCAACGGTGGTGAATTGACGCTTTATTCAGCAGATGACGGTATTAATGCCACAAACAAGAGCGCTGAAGAAGTGATGATTCAGGTGAATGGAGGCACCATCGACGTGACCATGGGGGCTGGCGATACGGATGGCTTCGATTCAAATGGCAGTATCGAAATTAATGAGGGAATCATCTCCGTTTCTGGCCAGTCGGCGTTTGATGCCGATGGCACCGCAACCTTGAACGGTGGAACAGTCACCGTAAATGGCACAGAGATCACAGAAATCACACTACAGCAAATGGGACCTGGTGGTATGGGCAAAAAACGCCCATAGCCGATTGATTGCTAAAGGCGAGTAATTCTCCCAAGCTATAATAATTTTACCCCTTATTGGGCTTCATTGATCGTCTACGGACGCTTGGTGAAGCCTATTTTTTTAGCATGGTGAATATGCCAAAAAAAGGGTATAATGGTGCATAGTACTTATACTGACAAAGCTTTTATGATTGAGGTGTCAAATGAATCGTGATTATATTGAAATAACAGGCGCTCGAGTCAATAATCTAAAAAATATCTCGTTAAAAATTCCGAAGAAAAAAATAACGGTTTTTACAGGCGTTTCAGGGAGTGGGAAATCTTCCATCGTCTTCGAAACCATCGCTCAGGAAGCAGGACGACAGCTTAATGAGACCTATAGCAAGTTTGTTCAGGGCTTCATGCCCAAGTATGGCCATCCGGATGTGGACGAAATCAAAAATCTTTCATTAGCGATCATCGTCGACCAGAAAAGAATCGGAGGAAACTCCAGATCGACCTTGGGCACCATCACGGATATCAATCCACTTTTAAGACTGCTTTTTTCTAGAGTGGGCGAACCCCATATCGGGCCATCTAACTATTTCTCCTTTAATGACCCGAACGGGATGTGTAAAACCTGTGAGGGTATCGGGAAAATCATGACACTGGACCTGACGAAATCGCTCGATATCAATAAATCACTAAATGAAGGGGCGATTTTATTACCGGGATATAAGCCTGGAACTTGGCAATGGAAAATGTATGCCCTATCGGGTTTTTTTGACGTGGATAAGAAAATTAAGGATTATTCAGAAGACGAATATCAAAAGCTCGTATATGGTAAAGCAGAGAAAATCAACTCCATCTTTATAGAGGGGATGAATTCCACCTATATGGGCCTCGTGGAGAAATTTATCAGCCAATACGTTAAAACGGAATATGAAAAATCTGAAGCGAATATGAAGAAAATTGCGCCATACACCATGCAGTCGGTGTGTCATGATTGTGGCGGGAAGCGGTATAATGATACGGTATTAAGCGTGAAGCTCAAGGGTAGAAACATATCAGAAATGACGGCACTTCAAGTAGATGAACTCCTAGAAATCATCAAGGAAATTAAAGTCCCTAGCGTTCAGCCAGTGGTAAATAATCTTGTCGAGCGCTTAAACGACCTTATTCAAATAGGTCTCGATTATGTCAGCTTGGACCGTGAAACTTCCACTTTATCTGGGGGAGAATCACAGCGGGTTAAGATGGTAAAACACTTAACCAGCAGCTTTACAGACATTATTTTCATCTTTGATGAACCCAGTATCGGTCTCCATACACGCGATGTGCATCGATTAAATGATTTGCTGACGAAGCTGAGAGATAAAGGAAATACCGTTATCGTGGTAGAACACGATCCCGATGTCATCAAGGTGGCAGATCATATCATCGATGTCGGTCCGCTAGCAGGTCATCATGGTGGACAGATCATGTTTGAAGGATCTTATGATAATCTTCTAAAATCGGATACATTGACAGGCAAATATTTGCAGAAGCATTTACCGATAAAGAAGGCCTCAAAAACACCCGATCAATTTTATGAAACCAGCGTAAGCACGCTTCATAATTTGAAAGGGGCGAAGCTCAGGGTACCGAAAGGATTATTTACAGTCGTTACGGGTGTCGCAGGTTCTGGAAAATCGACACTGGTAAATGGCGTGTTCGTAAAGGAACATCCAGAGGCAGTGGTCATCGACCAGTCGGCCGTCAGTGCAAACCTAAGGTCAAATCCAGCGACCTTCACTGGAATCATGGATGAGATTAGAAAGCAGTTTGCTACAGAAAATAATGTCAGTGCAGGATTATTCAGCTATAACTCTGAAGGGGCTTGTGAATCCTGTAAGGGCAGGGGCTTTATTGAAACGGATCTCTCTTTTATGGATTCGGTGGATACCGAGTGTGAGGATTGTGGCGGAAAGCGCTATAAACAGGAGGTCTTAGGTTACAAGTATAGAGAAAAAACCATCGTCGATGTCCTGGATATGACCATTAGTGAAGCCGTGGAATTTTTCCATCAAAAAGAGATCACGGGTAAATTGAAGCACATCGTCGATGTGGGACTTCACTACATGACATTAGGCCAACCACTTGACACCTTATCAGGTGGTGAATGTCAAAGGCTTAAGCTCGCAAAAGAACTTAGCAAGAAGGGAAATATCTATATTATGGATGAACCCACTACGGGGCTTCATATGTCGGATATCACCAGTATCCTAAAAATCATCAATCATCTCGTAGAAAAAGGGAATACCGTGGTGGTGATTGAGCACAACCTCGATATCATCAGAAATGCGGATTGGATCATCGATATGGGGGTAGATGGTGGTACACGAGGCGGTGAAGTGCTTTTCGAGGGACCACCAGAGGAACTGAAAAAATGTGAGCGTTCCATCACAGCCAAATATATTTAATACTCAAAAATCTAGGTGGGGTTATGATCACAAAGCTAATCAGTTTATATTTATTCGTGGGTGTATTGCTCCTCTCATTTATGTTTGTCAGTTCATTTTTAAGAGGTAAAACACGTTATGCGAGAGCCTTTGGTGCCCTCAGCTTAACACTTCAAATCTATTTGCTCGGATACCTTTTGGAAATAAATACGACAAGCCTGAAAGAGATGATTTTCTGGAATCAAATACAGTATTTCGGCATTCCGTTTTTCCCCGCCTTGTGGCTTTGGGTGAGTATGCTGTATACGGGAAGAGGGTCTAAGTGGCAGGGGGTCAAGCTCCTCGCTATTTTTGCCGTGCCGATCATCACCTTCATCATGCGTGCGACGAATGAATGGCACCATTTGTACTATAGTAAAATCGAACTTCAGTCCTTCGCAGGAATGTCCCCGATGCTCCTTACTAAGGGACCTTGGTATGTCGTACAGATGACCTACGTTCTCATTACGCTTATTACCTGCACATGGTTCTATTATAAGCGTTATAAAGACAGTGTAGGGATCGAACGTATTCAGTTTAGGTTACTTCTCATCGCATCCGTACTCCCTTATATCTCACTGGTTCTCGTCACCATGAATCTCGGCGGTGTCGGAATCGATTATACAGCCATCATTTTACCTCCGTGTGTGTTGCTCATAAATCTGGCGCTCACCAAATACAACTTTCTGGAAATCAAAGTCATGGCACGTGAGCATATTTTTGAGGAGAGTGAGGAAGGCATCGTCCTGATCAACCGGCTTAATCAAGTGGTGGATTATAATGAAAAGAGTATCGTACTTTTTCAGTTGTTTGATAGTCAGCTTCATGAAGGGCCGATTGAGAAACTGCTTGAAAACCAGAAGGAACTTCTGGGAGCAATCATGCGATTCGAAAATAAGATTTATATGATAGAGACGAAGGACACTCCTAAGTTTGTGAATGTCATTTCCAAAGGGGTCCATAACCATAACGAAATGGTTGGCTTGCTCATCACCATATCAGATGTCACAGAACGCGAGGAGTTACGAAGACGACTTGAGCAAATGGCTGTTACGGATGAACTGAGTGGCCTTAATAACCGCAGACGATTTAGAGAGTACGGAGAAGAAGCCGTTGACCGTGCATTGAGATATCACGAACAGCTCTCGATTCTGATGATGGATATCGACTATTTTAAACGGATCAATGATACGTATGGTCATGGCGTCGGCGACCAAGTCATCAAGTCTTTTTCAGCGCATCTCAAACATTCCTTTAGAGGGACTGATACAGTCGCTCGAATGGGCGGGGAAGAGTTTGCAGTGATTATGATTAACACGGATATGGCAACTGCTTATGAAAAAGCAGAAGGTTTTAGACGTCATATTTATGAGCTGGAAGAACGGTATGGCGATTATGTGGTGCATTATTCCATCAGTATAGGCATATCCACCATAACAGAGGAAGCGCAGACATTGGACCAACTCATTAATCTAGCAGATGAGGCACTTTATGAGGCGAAAAATACAGGCCGAAATAAAACCATGAAACGTAAATAGCGATAGTATTTGAACCCATATTGTCGGATGTGGGTTCATTTTTATGGTTATTATGGGATGTAAGGAGGACGTTATGGATACACTAAAAAACTTTAATGATGCCATCGATTACATCGAAGCGCATTTGACGGATGAGATCAGCATGGAAAGGGCTTCGAGATTAGCGGGTTGTTCAGAACACCATTTTAAAAGGATGTTTTCTTTTCTAGCGGGAATCGGCGTGGCTGAATACGTTCGGAAAAGACGGTTGTCTTTAGCGGCAAACGATTTGTTCGAACAGGAGTCCAAAGTAATCGACGTGGCAGTCAAATATGGTTATGAATCGGCAGATGCCTTCACGAGAGCATTTCACGCCATGCACGGTGTTTTACCTTCTGAGGTGAAGCAGCATGGAAGGTCCGTCATCGCGTATCCAAAACTGTCCTTCTATTTATCCATTAGAGGAGGAACAGAAATGAAAGTGAGACTTATCGAAAAAGAAGCGTTTAAGGTTGTGGGTTACATGAGACGAATTCCCATTCAGTTTGAGGGGATTAATCCTGAAATCGCGAAAATTTACGCTCGATTAAACGAAAAAAACATCGCCTTATTAAAAGCGATGTCGAATGTTGAACCGAATGGCATCATAAGTGCATCTACGAATTTCTCGGAGGGCAGGATGTCAGAAAGCGGTGAGCTGGATCACTTTATCGGGGTCCTTACCACCGAAGCACCAGTAGAGGATTTTGATGCTCTAGAAGTCGCAGCGGGCATGTGGGCGGTGTTCGAAGTGGTCGGCCCTTTCCCTGAAACCCTGCAAGCCACCTGGGGTAGAATTTATGCTGAATGGTTCCCTTCATCAGACTATGAGAGTATCGCAGGACCAGAAATCGTTTGGCATGAAAGCAAAGACACGTCGAATCCAAATTATCGTAGCGAAATCTGGATTCCAGTAAAAAAAACGACGACCATTTAAACGGCTCCATTAACCGGGATGATATGAACGGGTGATTTCAACCCCATCAAGCCCGATTGTATGGCGAGCTTTCGAAGGGTTGGCTGATACATGGCAGGGGATTTAAGTCGCTTTAGAAAAAGGTTCTTTTTTATGGCCAGCGCGTTTCTCGCGTAGCGCTTAGCGCACCCAGCCATTCCTTCGTTTATACTTTCAGCCAGCATCAAACTCGTCTTAAGTGCGTAACTGATCCCCTCAGCAGAGCTTGGGCTAATGGCCCCTGCCGCTTCCCCGATCAACAGAACCTTATCGTTGCCAGAATCAAATGAAGCGGGAGAGAGGGGGCGGTTGATAAAAGCACCTTCTGTACGAAGCAGACGACCAAACTCATAGCCCTTTGCTGTGAGTTTTTCTTTTAACCTCTTAAACGTTTCCCATTCATGGCCGTTTATTTCCAGAGCTGCGCCTAGAAGGTGCTCACCGTCCTTCGGAATCGTCCATGCGTAGAAATCGGTTAATGTGGCATCGAAAAGGGCGGTGTAATAGGGAACCGTGGCATTACAGCTAAATACTTGCTGGATGGAAATGTATTTCTTAGGTAAGGGTGATTGATCACCCCTGTGTTTACGCATGAGTGCTCTAACCTTTGAGTTCGCTCCATCAGCGCCGATTAAGACTTTCGTGTGGACTTTACACAGCGCGCCACTTTGAAAGTATTCTACGATGAGGCCGTCATTATCTTCTTGATAGTGCCGAAACACTGCACCGAAAGAACGGTCGACATGCTCGGGGATTAAAGAGATGAGCCAGCGATCAAATTTTTCACGGTCCATATTATAATAGTAGCGCTGGTAATCGCGCTGAAGGTTTTGATCTAGGTCGATGGTTCTCACCGAAAAAAGCTGCGGGCTCACTAGAATATCCTTAGGGATGCCCAGTCCCATGGAAGCGATCATTTTTTGCGCGTCGGGTGCCAATAACCCACCACAGCACTTTCGAGACGTCGACCCATTAAAGGGATCGCTTAACAGCCGCTTATCGAGGAGCAATACCTTCAAATCCGGTGATATTAACCTGGCTAGGTTTGCACCTGATGGTCCAGCGCCGATGATAACGAGATCATAATGATTCATACAGGCACCACCTTATGGGGTTTCTTTTCTAAACTCGAGGACATCGCCAGGCTGGCAATCCAGCGCAAGACAGATCGCCTCTAGGGTGGACAACTTGATGGCTTTCGCCTTACCGTTTTTTAGGATGGACAGATTTGCCATGGTGATGCCCACCTTTTCGGACAGTTCAGTGACGCTCATTTTGCGTTTGGCAAGCATGACGTCGATGTTTATAATAATGGCCATAATATCCTCCTAAACCGTCAGGTCGTTTTCTTCTTTTATGGCGATGGCTTGCTCTAGCAGTTTTTCAAGGAGTGCAGCAAACGCAGCAATCACGAAGGAAGCAAACATGATGACCAGCGCAAGCAGAAGAATGCCAGGTGCGTCATCCACCTCCGCCACGAGATAAATTAAAGGCAAAATCAAAACATAGAGAGAAGTGATGGCTAAGCCACAAATTTTGATGTGCTTAAGTGCTTTCACCGCATCACTGGAAAAGGCGTTGTTTGTATCGATCAAACCGAGTAATCGGTTGGCGCGAGTTAATGCATAAAAGTAGGGAATCACAGCGGCATAAACCACAGCGACCACCAAAAAGACCAGCGGTTTTGGATAATAGAGCAGGGCTTCTTTTAAAATCCAAGGGATCCCCCAAACACAGCCTGCGATGATGGGCAGAGAGATTAACACAAGTGTTAGTTTTAAAAATACCGTTTCTTTATTTTTTAGAATGTTCATACGCGTCCTCACTTAAATTTTTACTATGGTTATTCTAGATAATGCGTTGCTTGCGGTGGGGTTTTCGAGGTGGATGCCACCCGAACTCAAAAATATCATACAACGACATTTATCGTAAGTCAATAAATAATAGGTCTAAAACGATAAATGAATACTCTTTTACAATAAAAAAGACGATACTGAACGTATCGTCGGTGAATTAACCTGATATTATCACAAGTTATTAACTCAGTGGAAACCAATAAGAGATTTGATAGGCGATCACTAAACTTAAGGTATTGGCAACTAAAACAAAGGCGTTACGTTTTCCAGCAGTCTTCTCACGAACAAAAAAGTGGATAGCGATAAGTTCAGCCACAAAGACGAAAAATTCAAAGTATATTAAATAGAATAGAGGATACCCAGAATACATAGGCACATTAATTAATGAAATGTTAAGTGCTGCCTGTGTGATGAGATTAAGGGTTATAAAACCGATCCATGATCTTCTATTTCGAAAGCCATAAAGAAAAAAGAGGAACCCTTCGATGAGCAATGTACCGAATACACGAAAGCTCACTATTTTTATGCTTCTCGTCATCGTTTCTCCCGGTGCGAAAACCAATGTATCGAGGTCTAGTGTATGAACTTCGTGATACCGGTTGATAAGACTCGGTAAATCGACGACCTGCGTTTTTCCGTAAGCTGTGATTTCCACAGCAGTAGGTCTATTTTCGTTCAAATCACGGTAGTAGAAGGTGTAATGGACCTCACCGACATAATCATATCTTCTGCCGTCATTCGTGCCTGATTCACTAAGGAGCGTCATTTTAAAATCCTCTGGCGGATTTTCCACGATGATGACCAGCGAGGGAGGCTCAGCGCTGTTCGCAAAGTTAGGAATGGTGTTTGAAGTGATGATGAAAAGGATTATAATGAGAATAGACAAACCTTTTTTTAACATAACGAACCTCACTCTTAAATGAAATAGTCGATATTTGGAGGTGCACATGAACGAAATCGATGGATACATCTCGACGTTCCCTGCAGAAGTACAGGATAAACTGAGGACCATTAGAGCCCTTATAAAAGAAGAAGTCCCCGAGGCCACAGAGCGTTTTAGTTATCAAATGCCCACATTTTACCTTAATGGAAATCTCGTTCATTTTGCTGCCTTTAAAAAACATATCGGGTTTTATCCCACACCTTCAGGCATTGAAGCGTTTGAGGAAGAACTGAAAGTTTATAAAAATGCGAAAGGCTCTGTTCAGTTTCCACTTGATCAACCGTTGCCACTCGAATTGATTCGAAAAATGGTCCGATATCGTGTCGCTGAAAACAGCCAAAAGCGTTAACGAAACAAATGGATGGACATGGTTTTAAAAATGACGTTGATATCGCTTCCAACCGCTAAAGCCATGTTGTGTAGTGAGCGCTTGGTAATGTATGAGGCTATTAAAACGCCTATATCCACTGTAACCAGTACCCTAGATTCATATTCTTTAATAGCGACGATTTTACCCAAATGACAATTCCTTGCACTGGTTATGCAATCACCTTTACTTAGGAGAACGCTTTCGGGTCTAATGGACAACTTCGCAGGTCCTTCATAAAACGGTTCTACAAAAAAGACGATGTCATCGATGATGGCCACAGTGTCTTCGTTTTGTCGCGTGATGACGACATCATATACGTTGTCGATGCCTTTTCTTAATACTAGAAACCTTTCATACTGCATCTGAGAAATTCTCAGGTGCTTTCCTATTTTATGGGCATCGAGTTCACCGCGCTTGATCATTTCATAGACGGTCCCCTTTGTGATTTTTAGTTTACTTGCGATTTCATCTGGCGTATAGAGTAAATCATCCATGTCGTTCCCTTTCTTTCATCATAAAGACTATGCTACCGCCATTTTAACACGATTTGAGGTGAGGTGCTATAATACTGGCATCATTTCTAAAATTAAAAAATTGAATTCAACAGTAAAATTGAATTGACAATACTGTGTATCACACACTATAATTAAATTAACAGGAGGTGATGACGTGTCTGATTTATCAACCATCATTCAGAATGCGAGACAGGAATTAAACAGGGGATCATTGGTATTAGCAGTCTTAACACAGTTATCTGAGCCACAATATGGTTATTCTCTTATTCAAGCCCTTAATGGCTTAGGCATAGAAATCGAGCAAAATACACTGTATCCATTATTAAGAAGGCTTGAAAAGCAAGGACTTTTAGAGTCGCTATGGCAGGTGGAGGATAATCGCCCTCGGCGCTATTATCAGATCAGCGAGAAAGGGCGGATGCTAAAGGATGCACTCATTGTTGAATGGGAGAAGTTGACGGGTGCACTTGACAAGATGATCAAGGGAGGTCATTTATGATTAAAAAATACCTATTTAATATTAGTAATTTGCTGCCACCGAGTGGCAGAGCAGAAATCATTAAGGAGATTGAGGCAGGGTTGTATGACTACCTAGAGGAGCACTTTGGTCATGGAGAGTACTCCGATGCACAACTGGAGGCGGCGATTTTATCCATGGGACATCCAAAACAAGTTGCTGATTCATATAGAGGACGTTCCTACGCGCTTATCAGCGGAAGATATTTTGATTTGTACTGGCTAGTACTAAAGATTGCATTAGTCGCATCGTTTGTAGGTTTGACTTTTGCCATCGCCATCGGTGATTTGTTTAATACCACAAATCAAGAGCCCATACTGTTATCGTTTTTTATCGATTTACTAAGTGCTTTTTGGGATGTCGGTTTAAACGTCTTCGCAGTGGTAACCCTTATCTTTGCTTTAGTACAGTACTATTCTCCTTTGGATGAAGAGGACGCATCAGACGTTAAATGGGATGAGAAGGTATTTCATGCGCTTCAAGATTATTCAACTTCCGTATCTCTAACGGATATGATTTTTGAGATATTCTTTACAGCAGTTGGCATCGCGGTTGCAACCACGCTTTTACCAAATGTACTAGCAGGGCCGTATTCAAGGGTCATCATTTTGTCCATTTCGGCCGTCTTTGGAACGCAAATTTTACTGAATTGCTATCTTCTTTTTAAAGGCAGCTGGCAGATGAGCTCTCGTCTGCTAACCGTAGTATTAAATGTGATTTCCATCGCACTTGGGTATTTAGTGTTCATCAGTCCATATGGTATCGATAAGGATAAGGTATCAGATAAGTTGGGAGAACGCATTGCATCAGGGGTTCAGATAAGTTTGGTGATTACATTTGCAATTCTAGTCATCATAATTCTTTGGGACAGCTATGGTCAAATTAATCGGCTCATTTCTGAAAATAAGAAAAATTAAGGTTTTGTTGATTAATCACATAGAATTTTAATTTCGCCTCTGTTATAATTGAATCGTTCGGAATTATTCTGTATCGAATGGTTATCGATAAAATATTAACGATATTGGAGGCGTTTTCATGAAACGATTTTTAGTAATGGCATTAACACTCATAATAATCATGACGACCATTATAGGCTGCACCTCTAAAGTGGACTCTGTGGCATCAGAGACGGTTGCAGAGAACACGACGATTACACTGGCAGCTGCAGCCAGCTTAAAGAATTGCTTTGAGGATTCCCTGATTCCTTTATTTAACGAAAAGCATCCAGAAATTACAGTACAAGCAACCTATGACTCATCGGGCAAGTTGCAAGCGCAAATCGAAGAAGGGGCAGATGTCGATGTATTCTTCTCTGCGGGTATGAAACAGATGAAAGCACTTGCTGAAGGGGGATTGGTAACGGAATCGACAATAGTAGAACTACTGGATAACGCAGTAGTCCTGATTAAGGGATCAGGTGGTGAATCAGATGTCGATTCGTTTGAAACCATCGGTAATGCAGAAACCATCGCCATCGGCGATCCAGAAAGCGTGCCTGCAGGCCAATATGCGAAGGAGGCGCTGACTACCTTAGGATTATTCGATTCAAACGCTAATAAGTTTAGTCTAGGTACAAATGTCACCGAAGTGCTAAACTGGGTTGCAGAAGGTAGCGCTGATGTGGGGATTGTCTATGCCACTGATGCCGCTTCGACGGATAAAGTAGAAATTGTGGCAAAAGCGCCTGAAGGTTCTGTTGGGAGAATCATCTATCCAGTGGGCATGGTGACGAAGACCACACATGAAGAAGCATCGAAAGTATTTTTAGCGTTTTTAGCTTCTGAAGAAGCTGCAAAAATTTTTGAGGCGTATGGATTTGTTGTAAACGCATCAAAATAAATGATAGAATAGAAAAAGAGCACATATTAACCTATAAGGAGTAAACGCCGTGTCCTTTTCACCGATTCTAATCTCATTAAAAACTGCATCACTAGCCATTCTCATCACCTTTATACTGGGGATTTTCACAGCCTATATCGTGGTGAGCATTAAATCTAAGGGCTTAAAAATGGTCATCGATGGCATTTTAACCATGCCGCTCGTTTTACCACCCACAGTGATTGGTTTTATGTTATTAGCGATTTTTGGGGTGAATCGACCCATCGGACGGTTACTCCTGGATTTTTTGGGGGTAAAAATCGTCTTCTCGTGGACTGCAACAGTGATTGCAGCTATTGTCATCTCATTTCCACTCATGTATCGCGCAGCGCGGGGAGCTTTTGAGCAGGTAGATGAAACGCTGATCATGGCAGCACGTACCATTGGTCTTAATGAATGGAAGATATTTTGGAAAATCATGATGCCGCTTGCGCTCCCCGGTGTTTTGAGTGGTGGCATTTTATCCTTTGCCAGAGGATTAGGGGAGTTCGGCGCAACTGCCATGATTGCTGGTAACATCGCTGGAAAGACACAAACACTCCCCATGGCAATTTATTCTGAAGTGGCTGCAGGAAATATGGAAACGGCAAGAGGGTATGTGTGGGTTGTGTTGACACTGTCCTTTTTCGTCGTCGTCTCCATGAACTACTTTAGCGTCAAACGCTTCGATAAGAGCAAGTCAAACGCCTCAGAGCGCCTAATGGAGGGTGAAGAATGGGCTTGATGATAGACATTAAAAAGCAGTATAAAGATTTTACCTTAGAAGTCAATTTTGATAATCGTGGAAGCCGATTGGGAATCTTAGGGGCTTCAGGTAGTGGGAAAAGTATGCTGCTAAAATGCTTAGCGGGCATCATAACGCCTGATGAGGGAAAAATCATTTTAAATGGACGCCCGTTATTTGATTCGGTCCAAGGCATCAATGTTAAACCACAAAGGCGAAAAATTGGGTATCTATTTCAAAATTATGCGCTATTTCCACATATGACTGTGGCGGAGAACATCGGGATCGGATTACCCAAAGCGGATAAAGATCAAATGGCAAAAATCCTAAAAATCATGGATCGATTTCACCTTACTGCACTTTCTGAAAAGTACCCTCGGCAAATTTCTGGAGGGCAGCAACAACGCGTGGCACTCGCCAGGTGTATGATCCTCGAGCCGGAAATTCTGCTTTTAGATGAACCTTTTTCAGCTTTAGATGACCATCTGAAGGACCATCTTCAAAAGGAAGTCATGGACTACTTAAGTGATTTTAATGGGGATGTCGTTCTCGTTTCCCATAGTAGAGATGAAATTTACCGCATGAGCGATTCGTTGATGGTGATGGAGCATGGCAAGTCCAGTTTTATGGGGACCACACATGAAGCTTTCAAGTCGCCTAAATATAAATATGTCGCAAAGCTAACGGGCTGTAAGAACTTTTCTGATCTAGAGGATGATGGCACGTTCTATTTTGCTAAGAGCTGGGGTTTACAGTACCCGAAAACTCAGTTTTTAGACGTTCCGAAGTACTTAGGCATACGCGCTCACGATTTTATCGTTCATCATGAACTTATTGAAATGCCTTCGAACCGATTATTAAGGGGAAAGGTTCTACGAACAGTGGAGGATATTTTTGAGCTCACTTTCTATATAAAACCGTTGCATCCCTCTGTTTCAGAAGATGCTGAGGTGGTTTTTAAAATTGCGAAATCAAAATGGGAGAATCGTAAGATACCAGACGCGCTTATCTTAGAGATTCCCCTGGAACATCTCATCCCATTATATGCTTAAGTGAGGTTACCAGTGAACAGTGTGATTCAATTATGGGATCGTATCAACCACGATCAGCATGAACTCCATCAAGGCTTTACTGCTATGCAAATCGCAGAACGCTATAATCTTAGCCGTTCAGTGGTAAGTCGTTATCTAAATCAGTTGGTAATCGAGGGGAAGCTCCTAAAAGGGGATGGGCGTCCTGTCGTCTTTTTCTCGGCAATCATGGGTAGTGAAGTCGCAGGTAGCGATAGTAAATCTACCGAGCTCATAACAGATACCGCGCATCCGATTACAGATGAGTTCAACCTTATCGGTGCAAAAGGCAGTTTAAAAAAAGCGGTAAAGCAGGCGAAGGCGGCGGTACTGTATCCACCTCATGGCTTACACACCTTGATTCATGGCGAAACTGGCGTGGGAAAATCACACTTTGCCAGAGAGATGTATCAGTTCGCCATTCATTCAGGCAGAATTAAAAAGGATGCGCCTTTCGTTTTACTGAATTGTGCTGACTATGCCGATAACCCACAGCTCTTGATGAGTGAAATTTTTGGTGTAAAGAAAGGTGCCTATACTGGGGCAGACAGAGATCGAGAAGGACTTCTTCAAAAGGCGAATCAAGGCTTTTTATTCTTAGATGAAATCCATAGACTGCCACCTCAGGGGCAGGAGATGCTATTTACCTTTATGGATTATGGTCATTTTAGACCGTTAGGTGGCAACACGGACATCACTGGCGTCGAAGTGCAGATCATCGCCGCCACGACGGAAAACCCGGAATCTGTACTGCTGGATACGTTCAAGAGACGGATTCCCATGATGATCGAGCTCCCTTCATTGGCACAAAGGACCTTAGAGGAACGCAAGCAGATGATCATGATGTTTCTTAAGCAGGAATCCCTGAGAATCAATAAACCCATCACCATGAGCCGCAATGCGTTTATTTCACTCCTTCTATATGAATGTCGAAGCAATATCGGACAGATGCGAACCGATATCCAGCAAGCGTGTGCCAAGGCGTTTCTTCATTATGTGTCAAATGATGAGGCGCATATCAAGGTGCGAAGTGTGGATTTATCCAGTGCGGCAAAGGCAGGATATAATCACTATAAGCATCAGCGCGCTATCGTCGATGCGTTATTACCTCCCACAGAGGAAACCCTATATTCTGATGAAGTATCATTAACACAGGTGCTGGACCAATCGACACCAGAGGATTTTTATACGAGTATCGCTGAAAAATATCACGTTTTAAAATCGCAGGGTCTCGATGAAGAGGCTGTGCGTCAAATCGTTGGAAGCGACATAGAAAAGCAATTTGAAACCTACCTCAGGTCTATGAAGCAGCGGGTGATCGAGCATAGTATCACGAAGGTCGTGGGGGAGGATTTTTTAACCCTAACAGAAAAGCTGATGACAGATGCTTCCCAGCGTTTAGGCTGTTCATACCCACCCGCATTAAGGTCGGCGTTTACGCTTCACATGGCCAGCGCCATCGAGCGGATTCAAAATCGTCAACCGATTTATAACCCGAGACTTAATCAAATTAGAATAGAACATACGCAGGCGTTTCTCGTGGCCATGGACCTCGCCAGAGAAATGGAAATTGCCCTAGGAATCGTTTTACCCATCGATGAGATCGGCTATATTACCATGTTTCTCGCTAATACCGATGAGCTGAATAAAGAAGTGAGGCGCTCAACATTGCCCGTAATCGTCATGATGCACGGCAAAAGCACTGCTACCAGCATGGCTGAGGTGGTAAACGAGCTCATCGGAGATCCGATTGCTGTGCCGTTTGATATGCCGCTATCCATGCCTGTGGAAGCCATGTACCAGAGTATTTCAAATTACTTTCTAACCCATGAAATAAAGGAAGCGCTCATGATGGTGGATATGGGCTCGCTTTCAAACTTCGGTGAAATGCTTTACGAAGACCATGGCTTTCACGTGAGGACGTTGGTTCAAACCAGTACGCCCCTTCTACTGGAAGTGGTTCGAAAAGCGGCATCAGGTCACGGCGCTGATGAAATCGTGGCCAGCATTAGCAAGCAGTTTCAAACACCGAGATCCACCGTGAGATCTGAGAATAGTCAAAATAAATTGATGATCATCACTGCCTGTTTTACGGGTGAGGGCACTGCAGAACGCATGAAACGCATCATCGAAAAACGGATTGCCAAGCCGGAGCAGATCGTGGTTAAAAGTGTGGATCTCGCCGATCGAAGCGCTTATTTGGCCACGATTGAGCATATGCGCTCCGAATATCAGGTGGTGGCCATCGCGAGTACGATCAACATCCCAGTGGATGATATTCCCGTCTTTAGCGCACTTGACCTTTTATCAGAAGAGGGGTTATCGAGACTTGAAGCCATCGTTGAAAAAGCCATGCTCTTAAGTGAAATCTCAAAGTCCATTAAAGAAACGGTGGATATACCGAGCCATGAGCTGGTCGGCGCGTCAAATCGCTTTATAGACGCGATAGAAGCACGCCTGGGTAAAGACATGCAGGCAGATGCACGTATCGGTTTTCTACTTCATATGGTGTTTTACATCGATAACCGTCTTAAGGGTGTCGCGCCTCGGGTGTTTGATGGCTATCGGGATTTTCTTCTTAAGAATGGCGGCGCCTATGATAAGCTTGAGGATTTATTTGAATCAATTGAGCATCAGTTTTACATCACCATTCCCACAGATGAACGCGCCCTTTTACTAAAGGTGATTCTCTCTAATCTAGAATGAGTCCTTTAGCGTGCAAAAGTAAGTAGTGTGCAGTAAACATATAGTGTGCAAACAGTGTGCAAAACGTTGTACACTGTTTTCTTTTTTGACTTCGTCCTGAAAGCGTTGATAATGCTTGCTTCATTTTTTTTACAGCCAATTATAAAGTTGGCACGGACTTTGCTTTATATATTAGTGCACAGGTAAAATGCATCACGTGATCGTGATCTTGAGGAGGCATTAAATGGTAAAAATACTTTTGGTTTGCTCGGCGGGGATGTCCACGAGCATGCTCGTAAAACGCATGCAGGACGCGGCGCTTGAAGAAGGATTTCAAGCTGAAATTCAAGCGGTTGCGGAATCTGAGGCCACGAAGATTAACGACATCAGTATTTTGATGTTAGGACCTCAGGTGCGCTACTTGAAAAGCAAGTTTAAATCACTTGAAGACAGTGGCATACCGGTGACGGTGATCGACACCGTGAAGTATGGCACCATGAATGGCAAAGCGGTATTGGCCGATGCCAAAGCATTATTAAAGATTTAAGGGGGAACAGTCGTGAATCAATTTTTTAGTTTAATCGAGGAAAAATTTGTACCTTTCTTCGCAAAGGTAGGCTCACAGAAGCACTTAGCTGCAGTTCGTGATGGTTTTATTTCGTTAGTGCCACTGGCAATCGCAGGTTCGTTTGCCGTACTTCTTAACCAATTGCCAATCGATGCGTATAAGAATTTTATGGGGAGTGTGTTTGGTGATAGCTGGACCTCTTTCGGCGGTAACATCTGGTGGGGTACTTTCGCCATTATTTCGATTTTCTTATCATTTACCGTTTCGTATTTCTTAGCGAAAAGCTATAATGCAAACGGGTTATCAGCAGGTTTAATTTCACTTTCATCATTCTTTATCTTAATGCCACAGGTAAATCCTGATGGTGCATGGGGAAATATCCATTGGGGTTACACAAACGCCATGGGGATGTTCGTAGCCATTATCGTCTCACTCATTTCTACTGAACTCTTCGTTAAGCTTTCCAAAGCGGATTTCCTGGTTATCAAAATGCCTGAAGGTGTTCCACCTGCAGTTTCTAGAAGCTTCGCAGCCCTTTTCCCAGGGATGATCGTGCTTGCAGTGGCTTCTCTGGTCATGATTCTTTTCACCTCTTTTGAAACCAATTTGTTTAGTGTCGTGGTTAAATATGTGGCGATGCCGCTTACTAACGTAGCTGACTCATTAGGCTCAGCGCTTCTCATCGTTTTCATGACGCATTTTCTTTGGTTCTTTGGTCTTCATGGATCAAACATCATCGGTGGCGTCGTCGAGCCAATTTTATTACCACTTCTCACTAAAAATATGGAACTCGTCGAAGCCGGTAAATCTGCATTCTCTAGCGATTTACATGTGGTCACTAAGCCTTTCCTCGATGCCTTCGTCTACCTCGGTGGTGCTGGTACGACTTTAGCACTTCTCATCGCAATTCTCGCAGTGAGTAAACGTAAGCAGCTTAGAGAAGTTGGAAAATTAGGGGTTGCACCTGGACTATTTAACATTAATGAACCCGTGATCTTCGGTATGCCGATCGTCCTCAACCCTGTACTCTTCGTACCATTTATCTTAGCGCCACTCGTGCTTACTATAGTAGCGTATACAGCGATTTCACTCGGTCTCGTGCCACATACCATCGCTATGATTCCATGGACGACACCTCCTGTAATCGGTGGTGCACTCGCCACAGGCAGCTGGCAGGGTGGTGTACTCGCCGCATTCAACCTCGTTCTCGCCATCGTCATCTACATTCCTTTTATCTTCATCGCGGATCGCTCTGAACTGAAGAAGGAAAATGCTTAACAACGTTTAGAAAACTAGTGGTAGAAAGGTTGTCATCACCCAGAACCTGTGGTGGCAACCCGCCTATCAATATAACCTTTTAAAAGACAAAATTTGAGGTGATTTAATTGGAACAAATCATATTTTCACTGATCTCCTATAGTGGAGAGGCAAAAAGCTACTGCATGGAGGCGATGGCTTTAGCGAGAGCAGGGCAGTTCAAGGAAGCACATGAAAAAATAGAGCTTGCTGAGGAGTGCTTGCTAAAAGCCCACCAATCGCAAACGTCTTTGATTCAGAATGAAGCGGCGGGAGAAAAAACAGAGATTTCACTACTGCTTATACATGCACAGGACCATTTAATGAACACGCTGACGATTAAAGCACTCGCTCAGGAGATCATGGCACTCTCTAAAATGATTTTGGAGAAACAGTCATGAAAACTATAGGTCTCTCAATCTATCCAGAACACGCAGCCACTGAGGACATCATCGCTTATATCGATAAAGCGCATGCTCTCGGTTTTTCGCGTATTTTCACCTGTATGATTTCCTTTACTGGTGGTAAAGAAGCACTTGAAGCGTCTTTTGGAACCTGGATGCGGCATGCAAGTGCGTTAGGATTTGAAATCATCGCAGATGTGTCACCAGAGGTTTTTAGTGGTTTAGGGATGACGTTAGGCGATCTCAGTCCGTTTGCCGAACTCGGCTTAAGTGGCATCCGGCTTGACATGGGCTTCTCAGGTCACGAAGAAGCCTTGATGAGTTATGATGCTTCTGGTATTAGGATTGAACTCAACATGTCGAATGGCACCAAGTACATCGATAATATCCTTTCCTATCAGCCTAACAAGGAACGCTTGATGGGGTGTCACAATTTTTATCCGCATCGCTACACAGGCTTAAGTCGTGACCATTTTATGAAGACTTCTGAGCAATTTAAATCGCTTGGTCTTAGAACGGCTGCATTTGTGAATGCGCCGTCGGCAGCTTATGGACCATGGGAAGTCACAGAGGGATTATGCTCACTGGAAATGCATCGAATGCTTCCCATCGAAACACAAGCGAAGGACTTATTTAATACAGGTTTAATCGATGATGTGATTATCGCGAACATGTTTGCTTCAGATGATGAACTAAAAGCCCTTTCTGAGGTTGACCGTCATGTTCTGACGTTACAAATAGAACAGCAAGTCGATTTAACCACTGAAGAAATGCTTATTCTAACGAAAGAACCGCACTTTAACAGAGGAGACGTATCGGAGTACGTCGTTCGCTCTACACAAAGTCGCGTTAAATACAAAGGAACACCCTTTGAACCGAAGAATACACGGGATATGGAAGAAGGGGATATCATCATCGAATCTTCCTTATACACGCGCTACGCCGGTGAGCTTCACATCGCTTTAAACGCCATGGAAAATAGCGGGAAATCAAGCGTTGTGGCAAAAGTTGTTCCACATGAAAGGTACTTGATCCATGAAATCAAGCCTTGGCAAACCTTTGCATTCCGCCTAAAGAAATAATGACCTATCGGAGGACCCATGATTTTAATCGAATATCACGTGGAAAACCCATCAGGATTCCACGCTAGACCAGTGAGTATGCTTGTTAAAGAAGCTTGTAAATATCAATCGGCCATTACCTTTGAAAAAAACGGTAAAGTCATCAATTGCAAATCCATGATGTCTGTATTATCTGCAGCAGTTGGAAACGGTGAAAAACTGACCTTTAGCGTTACTGGTGGTGATGAGGCAGAGGCAGCTCCTGATTTTGAAAGCTTTTTAGAATCCGTTTTCAAGGGGGCATAAGCCTCCGGGCTATAAAAATTTTTCTTTTTGATAATTGTTAAACAAAATGCGTGAAGTCTTCTCTTACAAATGATAGAATAGTATGGGGTAAATAATTACCCGATTGAAGGAAGCAATTTGCTTAAATAGATTATGATTAAGAGGAGATGCATTATGAGTAAACCAGTTCTCTCGGCGCACTTCGAGTCAAGAAAGCCATCTGACGTTCGTTTGGCACAAATGAAGTATGAAGAGCGTAAAGTAAAGCCTCAAGCGGTGATCAATGTCGGTATCGGCAACGTATCACTCCCGACTAACCCTGCGATGCAAAAGAGAATGTTTGAGCTTGCAGCACCAGAAAGCCCATTTGCAAAAGGCGTGGTCAGATATTCTGGCACAGCGGGAACACCTGAATGTCAAGAAGCATTCAAAAACATCCTCAAATGCGAAGGCTTTGACACAAGCAAACTTCATGTACAAGTCACCGATGGTGGTTCTGCAGGTATGGAGCTTTTATTAATCGGCGTCTGTGGCCCAGCAGGTACAGGCGAAAGACCCCTTATGATGATCGACCCAGCTTATACAAACTACATTTCATTTGCTGAAAGAGTGGGCAGAAAAACAGTAACGGTTAAGCGTCAGCTCAATGAAAAAGGCACTTTCGATTTACCGAACCTCGAAGAAATCGAATCAAAGATTAAAGAGCATAATCCAGGCGCACTTTTGGTGATTCCATACGATAACCCAACGGGTCAACTTTACGACTATAGCATCATGAAAGAACTTGCTGGCCTTTGCGTGAAATACAACATGTGGATGATCAGTGACGAAGCTTACAGAGAACTTTACTATGATCCAGCGAAGCCACTCGTAAGTATCTGGGGACTTACAGATGCTGAGGTACCGGGTATCGAAGGCAGAAGAATCAGCATCGAAACCGCATCAAAGGTATGGAATGCATGTGGTCTTAGAATCGGTGCCGTCATCACTGATAGCGCAGAATTCAACAACCGCTCAGTGGCTGAGTATACTGCAAACCTCTGTGCTAACGTCATCGGACAGTACATTTTCGGTGCACTTGCTCATGAATCAAAAGAGCAAATCGCTGGCTGGTGCTCAAACATCAGAGAATACTATAAAGAGCAAATCATGATGGTTTATAATGGCCTTAAGGCACTTGAGCCGAAACTCATCGTTTCAAGCCCAGATGCTTCGATTTACTCGGTTATCGACGTTCGCAACGTGGTTAAACCAGGCTTCGATGCCATCGATTTCGTCCTCTACTGTGCTGGCGAAGGTGCTGTTAACCTCGACGGCGTAGAAACGACGCTTCTCGTGGCGCCAATGAAAGGCTTCTATGACATTAAGCCAGGCGAAAAGAACCCAGGCAGCACGCAGTTCAGAATCTCATTTGTAGAGACACCTGAGAACATGGCTAAAATTCCTAAGCTGTTCGTGGAATTGCTCCGTCAATTCGAAGCAAACAGAGCATAATAAAAGATTACTAGCTAAAAAGCACGAGGCGTTGCAGATCATAATAGGATCAGCAGCGTCTCCTTTTTATTTTTTTGATTTGATAAAATCTCAGCGGGTATTCTCTAATTATCAAGCGTTATGTAAAGGAGGAGTGACTTTGACCTTTGAGTATTTATATATTGATGGGGAATGGGTGAGTTCAGCTTCAGGTGAGATCATCGAAGTTGAAGACCCTGCCACACGTGAAATATTTGGATCTGTACCAGCGGGTAATGCCACAGATGTGGATTTAGCAGTAAAAGCCGCTAAGCATGCATTTGAAGGGTGGCGAAGTGAATCCTTAAGCCACAGAATAAAAGTGATGCACCGCGCACTTGAAGTGCTTAAAGAAAATAAGTATGAGCTGGTGGCCATAGAAGTAAGAGAGCTTGGTGCCCCACTGAGGTGGGCAGAACGCGCTCATGTGAACGGACCGATTGCGCGGTTTGAAAGTTACTTGCACCTAATGGATAAAGTGCCTTTTGAAGTGAAGCTAAACCATTCAAAAGTGCTTAGAGAGCCGGTTGGCGTGATTGGATGCTTGACCCCCTGGAATTATCCACTGGGTCAGGTGATGCAAAAAATTATACCGGCGATATTGTGTGGTAATACAGTGGTGCTAAAACCCTCACAGTTGGCACCGCTGTCTGCCATGGTGTTAGCAGAGGCCTTCCATGAAGCGGGTCTTCCGCCAGGGGTGTTTAACCTCGTGACTGGAAAAGGGGCCGAAGTGGGTAACGCACTCGCCAGACACCCGGATGTGGATATGATTTCCTTTACGGGTTCCACCAAAGGTGGTGTCGAAGTGGGCAAACTCGCCATGGAAACGGTTAAAAAAATCGCACTTGAGTTGGGTGGGAAATCGGCAAATATTTTACTAGAAGGCGCAGACATCACTAAAGCGGTAAAATTTGGCCTTAGCAGCAGCTTTGATAATACCGGTCAGACATGTGCAGCGCTGACGAGAATGCTGGTTCCTCGCAAGAGGCTAGCCGAGGTTGAGGCAGAAATATTGTTACAGCTTCCGAAGTATAAGGTGGGGATGCCGTCGCTGGAGACGTCGCGAATCGGGCCACTGGCAAGTCTTAAACAGTACGAAAAGGTCCGCTTTTATATTCAAACTGGGCTTGAAGAAGGGGCAACATTACTTACAGGAGAGGTTCCCCCCGAAATAGAAAATAACCCTAAAAAGGGTTATTTCGTGAAACCGTGTGTGTTTACAAATGTATCGAATCAGATGCGTATCGCAAGGGAAGAAATCTTCGGTCCGGTGATGTGTCTCATCCCATATGACTCAGTGGAAGAAGCGATTCAAATCGCTAACGACAGCCCTTATGGGCTTTCAGGAGCCGTCTATGGACCAGCGGAAGACGCTTTAAAAGTGGCAAAAGCCCTTAGAACGGGAACTGTATACATCAACGAGTCCAAACGCGATATTGAAGCGCCATTCGGCGGCTATAAACATTCGGGTATAGGACGAGAAGGTGGGCTTTTCGGTATTGAGGAATTCTTAGAAATCAAAGCGGTGTTCGATGAGCCACTGAATTTAACTGAGCTTTAAATATTTGTTCCTGCTATTCCACGTCTGGCATGGGAATGCGTTCCTTTTGGTAGGCATGGATCAACAATCTTGCGTTATCGAATTCATAAGTGCATGTAACTAAAGTGAGCAGTCTCAAGTCCTTCGGGTATTGAGGCTGTTTTTTATGGATGGAACCTCGCCAGAGATAGTCGGCATAATCCACTTGCATTTCATCGATCATGTCAAAATAGAGGTAATAGCTTGCTCCAGAGACGATTTGAACGGAGAAAATCTCGTACTGATAAGCCTCCCTAAGTCCATAAACCGTGATGAAAGGATGCTCCGCTAAGAAGTCGGCATCCTTATAGAGATGAAGGTCGTGGAACATGGTGCCATTTCTCATGTAATGGCCGTAAATCGACATGTGGGTATCATAGAAATTGCCGAGGTTGCGGTAATCGATGTAGAGGGCGCCTGCGCTGCTTTTGTTGCCAAGGTAGTCATAGCCCAGATAATGGTCGTTATTAGGACCTTGAACCAGCGGTTGATCGATATTAGTGCCATTGATGGTCAGCCAGCCTACGAAGTCGGACGTTTGATTTCTGTATGTCTCGAAGGGGATTGACCTTTGGAGCTGTTCAACAGGCACAACCGGATTTACAAGCGTGGTGGTTTCTGTGGTGTCTTCGCTTGAAGGCTCTGATGGAAATTCAGGTAGGGTTTCGTTTGCGAGTGTTTCGTTTGCGAGGGTGGTAGCCGCCGGTTGTGAGACGTCATCGCTTAACTTTTGAACAGAGGCTAGTCGAACCACGAAAAGGAGAATCATGCACATCATCACGATTAAAAGTATGATGAGCAATATGCCTAGGTTTTTAGTTGAAGGTCGTTTCATTTGATCACCTCGCAAACGTTGTAGCACGTGGCACTACTTTTTAACAGCGATTAAAACCCGAATCAGGTTGCCGGCGCGATAGCCACTGTCTCTATAAGCGGTTACTTTATAATGACTCAGGTCATAAATGGTGTCCAGTGTGACGAGATAATAGTCACCGCCTACGATTTCATAGACCTGTACTGAATCAGACATCGTATAGTTACTGCCGTTGATCACAGCAGTGTCGCTGGTTAAACGTTCTACGTTATAGCCACCGAGATTAATGAGGTTCGTAACTTCACCGTCCGTTTTATAGAAGATAGCGCCACCAGTAGCGACGTTTAAAAATTTGCCGTTGGTCCTAACAATTCCTGGAACGCCGTTTAGCAGGGTTTGATAGGTTCCTGTAAGCGATACGGTGTCAGGGATGAGGATATTTCCGCTCGGAATGACAGTGGTGACTTCATCGACCTCTGTGATTACACCATAGGTGTTAAAGTCTCCAGACAGGTTACTGAGAATCAATGTGTCGATCTCGCCAAGTGTGTTTAGTGTGTAGTACTTCATATCGTTGTTGTTGAGTGTTAAGCCTGCAAGTCGTTGGCGATCTAAAGCAGTGACTTGATCGCCGAAGGCATCGATGATACGGACATTATTAGCGAGGGTGGTTGTGCCTAATTTTGATGCAGTGTCGTCAACCGTGCCTGATAGGTATTTATTAGACAGAGGTGTGATCGTTTGACCGGCAGGGGTAGGTGTCACAGATACTAGAGCGCCTAATGCGTAGCTTTTTCCATCACTGTCAAATTGATGGGTCGTATTCGATGCGTCCGTCACAGAAATGACTTTTCGGATGATGGTTTTTCCACTGGCATCTGTGTATTGAATAGCCTCTAAATCAGTGATGATGCCGACGATTCCCTCCGTAAGGATTTCTGGTGATTTAACATCTGCGATTTCACCGTTCATACCGATGAGGAGCGTCAAACGATCTCCGATTTTATAAGGTCCTTGAGAACTAAGCTGCTGTGCAGCAGCGCTCTGGGAGACAGAATAAATTTTTCCAGAAACGGTTACTGTCGTAGGGCTTGCTATGGAAGGTGCTGCGGCTTGATAGATGCCAGTGACCTTTTGACGATACACCCAGACCGTTTTTAGATTCTCATGATAGTAGAAAACATCGTTGATGAGGATTGCTGATGCAGAAGAAGGCGCATCATTTAACCAGATGGTCGCTGTCTTCATGGTGCTCGGTAAACTGTTCGATATATTCCCTGATTTTAATACATAAGGTCCTTTGGTTCCGGTTTGAACCAAGGTGTTATAATCCACCTCGCCATTTACTAATCGCACGCCGATGGTTTCGCCATATACCCTGCCATCACGCGTGTTGGTGGATAATAAGTTATAAAACAGGTAGAGTGCATCATTTCGAGTGATTTGACGCCCCCTAGTCGCTGTTACACCGTCCATAAGATCCAGTTCCTTAAGCTTATTAAGCTGAGCCTCTGGGTAGGTTCCAGATAAATCCGAGGCGGTATAGCCCAGTTGCTTGAGAATGGCTGAAGCGGCTTCTTCCAGTGTAATAAACTGGTCAGGCTTAAAGGTGCCGTCCAAATAACCTCGGAACCAGCCGTTCTCAACCACTGTCTTCACAGCACCGGCAGCCCAATGGCTCGCTGGGACATCGCTAAAAACAGTGAAGCTTATGGGGCCCTTTTGAAGATTTTTAAAGGGTGAGGCATTCAGCATCATCTGGGCAAACTCAGAACGGTAAATGAGTCGATTCAGTCTGAGATTCCCATCAGAATCCCCTTGCATGATCCCTAAAGCACGTATGGTATTGATGGCCTTTAAGGAATCCCCAGTCTCTGCATATGCGATTTCAGTTGGAACGATTAAGGTGGTAAAGAGTAATGTCATCACTAATAATAGTGTTAAGATTGGTTTCATGTCCTGCTCCTTTATTCGTATCGTAAGGCATCGATTGGGTTGAGCATGGCTGCTTTTCTTGCTGGGAGGTACCCGAAGAGGATACCGATTCCCGCTGAAATGGCAAATGCGCCAAAAGCAGCTGATGGAGATGCATTTACTGAGATTTCAGTGTCTAGTGCAATCAAGATGATTTGAGAGGCGACATTGGATAGGGCATACCCTAAAATGATGCCGATGATGCCACCGATGGCACTGGTGGTGGCTGCTTCTATGACGAACTGGCGCATGATATGTCGGCGCTTAGCCCCTAGCGCTTTCCGAATACCGATTTCACGCGTTCTTTCCGAAACAGAAACCAGCATGATGTTCATGATACCGATACCGCCAACCACGAGAGAAATACCGGCGATAGCAGCAAGTATGGTGATCATGATATCAATCATGGAACTCATAATGCCTAAAAGCTCTGACATGCTGATGATGATATAAGCATCTTCGTCTTCATAAACATCGTATAGCTTTGCATCGATAATTTGTTTGGACTCCTTCACGTAATCTTCACTGACCATTCCAAACGAGTAACTGTTAATCGTATTGGAAGGGGTGAGCTTTACAGCCAAACTGTAGGGAATATACACCGCATCGTCTGCGTTGCCTTCATCTATTTCATCGGCTTCTTGCTCATAAACACCGACGATTTCATAAAGCTGGCCGTTGATTCTTAGGGATTCTCCAACTGCATAACCCCCGAAGTAAATGTCATCGATATAGCTTCCGATTACAGCGACGTGGTGCCGATTCTTGATGTCCATATAACTAATGCCGCGGCCGGACCGGAGGGTGAACTTTTTCATGTCACCATAGTCTTCGCCGACTCCAGTGACACTGGTGGCATCCATTTTTTCCGTGTGGATTTTAACAGATACGCCGAGATTTACTACTGGTGACATCATCGTAAAATAATCAGGATTATCGTAAGCGAGTTCATACATTTCATCCACAGTAATACTGCGTTCGGAATTTCTTCCGATGATGTTAACGGTGAGAAGATCAGTGCCCATGCTTTGGAAGCTACTCACCATGTAGCTTTCCATGCCATTGCCCAGACCGATGATGACGATGACGGCGACGACACCGATGATGATTCCTAGCATCGTAAGGAGTGAACGCACTTTTCGTGCGAGTATATTGCTTATGGCCATTTGGAAGGACTGAAGTAATGTCATGCTAGAGCACCTCCAAATCGGATTTTCCATTATAGATGATCTGACCATCTGCAAGGCGTATAATTCGGTCAGCTTGAGAGGCGATGGCGTTATCATGGGTGATGAGCACGACGGTATTGCCTTCAGCATGAAGTTTCTTAAGTAGCTCGATGACTTCTTTGCCCGTTTTAGAGTCCAGTGCGCCAGTAGGCTCATCAGCTAAAATCACCGAAGGTGAGGAGGCTAAAGCCCTGGCGATGGAAACCCTTTGCTGTTGTCCGCCAGAAAGCTGACTTGGCAGGTTCTCCATTTTATCCTGTAATCCGACCTTTTCAAGCGCACCAGCGGCGCGTGTTCTGCGCTCCGATTTATGCAGACCAGAGTAGACGAGGGGAAGCTCCACATTTCCTAGTGCGGATAGCTTAGGCAACAAATTATACTGCTGAAAGATAAAACCGATCATTCGGTTGCGGATTTCGGCCAGCTCGTCGTCATCCAGTTTGCTGACATCATGGCCGTCTAAAATATAACTCCCTGAGGTGGGAATGTCCAAACATCCGATGATATTCATACAGGTAGATTTTCCTGACCCCGACTGACCGACGATGGCCACGAACTCGCCACGCATGATGGTGAGCGAAATGCCGTCTACAGCGCGCACTTCATTGTCACCCATAATATAGATTTTACTGAGTTCGCGAAATTCTATAAGCGGCGTCATGGCGTTTCTACCTCTTCATAAGACGTGTCGGCATCACCCGGTCTACCTTGTGGAAAAGCGAGTGTGTTAGTGGCGATACGCTTTGGATAGGCGATGAGGTCAGAAGATGTTAGCCCAGTGAGAATCTCAGTGTAATCATTATCTGAGGATCCAGTGGTGACAGTGACATAAACATACCCAGAAGGTATCGTGGCGTCTTCTGTTTCGGTTGTTTCAGCGGTGGTAGATTTCACCAGAATTCGATTGCCTCGCTGAATGGCTTCATTTGGTACCGAAAGCACACCCGTCTTTTGTTCGATGATGATTTCTGCATCCACGTTCATGCCTGGAAGCAAACCTTCAGTGGCGTCGATTCGAATCGTTACAGGATAGGAGGTCGTTCCACCATTGGTGATGCCGTTGATGTTGATTTTGGTCACTGTGCCCGAATAAAGCTGATCAGGTAGGGCGCCGGCTTTAATTTCAACCGATTGTCCCACTTGAATTTTAGAGATATCCAGCTCGTCGATTTGAAGGGTAAAAGTCAGATAGGATAAGTCGAACAGGGTAGTAACGATCTTACCGGATTCTAAAGTGTCACCCTCTTTATAGTTTTTCTCGATGACGGTGCCTGAAATCGGCGATTTGATCATATAGTTTTCAAGGGTGTCATTTTGGCTTTCTAAACTGATTTCAGCGCGTCTCACTGAGTTACGTGCGCTTTCGATCTCATCCATCAGGGCGTCATTTTTAAGCTTAACCAGCGTTTGTCCTTTTTTGACCAGGTCACCCTCTTTCACCAAAATGGCTTCCACTTCACCTGTGGTCATGGCGAGAATCGTGCCTTCTTCAGCGTAACTAAAAGTGCCGCTAGACTGGCCATTTATTCCATGGATGGTGGCTATTCCTGTCATCCCAGGTAAAAGTGCGCCAGGATTCACCACTGAAAGGGTCACTTTTCGGATGAGTGCGCCAGAGGAGGCCACTTCATCAAAAGCTGCGATTTCGGTGACAGTCCCTTTAAGGAGTTCGGGCGCGTCCACTAATGAAATCTGGGCTGCATCGCCGATTTTCAATCGACGAGCATCTGAATTAATAAAGGGTATTTCTATCGTCATTTGTTTTTGGTCTCTGATGATGGCGATTGTTTGTCCCGTTTTAATGTCATCGCCGATAGAGACGGGGAGTGAGATGATGGTACCGCTATAATCACTTTTTAGTTCCAAATCATCAAGTGATTTAAGTGTGCGTTCATACATTCGCGCGCTATCCGATAAACTTAACGAAGCCGTTTCGATGTTTGATGACACACTTTCACTATCAATCATGTAGAGTAGGTCGTCCTTCGAAACCACATTACCCTCTTCAAAAGGTGCGGAGACGATATCGCCTGAGATAAGGGATACTACCGTATAAGCGTTTGCTGGCTTCAGTGTTCCTGTTCCGGATAAAGTGACTTTGAGATCGCGCGACTTTACCTGATCGAAAACAAACCGGTCTTCTAATGAGAGCTCTTCATCGCCCATTTTTAGGGCTTGGTTGATACCGACTGCAGCGAGGATGACGACGACACCGCCTATGGCCAGACGTTTCAATAATCGTTTTCGGGACTTGTTCATAAATGACGCTCCTTTGATGTATTGTATGCAATGAATTTTACCATATTTATGATTAATTAATATTAACAATGTGTGAACGAAGCAATAAATTCTTTCGTTAAATTTAGTGCCACTTCAAGTCGATAGGCCGCATCAGAACGTAAATCGTCGATGGGTTTAAGCTGCGTTTCTAAACTATTTTCGATAATATCCCAGTTATCTAAGACCTCGCTGGCACTTTTTCTGTTCATAAAACGCTCTGCATCAGTAATTCGAAGGGGTACAGGGCCTAATGCGCCATAGGATAACCTGATGTCGCTAATAAGGCCATTCTCGATTCTGCCGATTCCAAACACGGATAATTTCGAAATCGCACACCCTTTACGCTGACCAATTTTGCTGAAGCGATAGCGATCATAGCTTAATTTGGGAATCGTGACGGATAAAAGCAGCTCGTCGGGACGTATTCGCGTTTTACCTGGTGCGTGGATAAAATCCGCAAGCTTAACCATGCGCTTCCCCTGAACAGACTGAAGCGTGAGCACCGCATCGTAACCGAGCAGTGCAGGGAGGCTATCGCCCGCTGGTGAAGCATTACAAATATTCCCACCCAGTGTACCGAGGTTGCGGATGGACTCTGATCCGATGCTTCTAATCGCCTGTTTTATGGGATTAGGGACCGACGGATGTCCCAGTATCGTATTTAGAGATGTCGCTGCAAAAATCGTAACTGACGTATCGCCTGTGGAGATCCCCCTAAGCGCAGGCAAATGGCTGAGCGGCATTAACGTTTTATTAAAATCCATATGCCCTGTCCAGTGGCTATTTTTAACCACTAAGTCAGTACCGCCAGCGATGAGCAGTATCTCATTTTCGCTAAGCTGTTCCAATGCGTCATTTAACGACCGTGGATAATAGAAGGCGTTTACCATAGACCATCACCTGCTTCACTGGCGATCATCACCGCTTTGATAATCATGTCGTAACCAGTACACCTGCAAAGGTTGCCACTCATAAACCTGGCGATTTCATCGCGTAGGGGATGAGGATTCTTGCGAAGAAGCGCTTCCGTAGCCATGACCATTCCTGGGGTACAAAACCCACATTGAACTGCACCAGCAGCTTCAAAGGCACGGCTAATGATTTCAAACCGTTTTGATTCTCTGAAGCCCTCAATCGTCAGCACAGACTTATGGTTGATTTGATAGGGCATCATCAGACAGCTGTTATATAGATGGCCGTCGACGAGGATGGCACATGCACCACATTCGCCTTCGCCGCAACCTTCCTTAACGCCAGTAAGGTGATAATCCTCCCTTAACACGTTCAGAAGCCTTCGGGTAGGGTCTCCGAGATAGTGGATTTCATCTCCATTTAGGTTAAAAACGATGGAAAACTCATTTTCGCTGTTCATGGATTAACCTCCTTAAACGCTCTGGCGTAATGGGAAGAGCATTGACTTTTACACCGGTGGCTTGTTCGACTGCAGCGGCATATGCTGGTGCGATTCCGACGAGCGTAAGCTCGCCTAAACCACGTGCGCCAAACGGACCTTCCTCAAAGGGATTGAAAAGTGTGGCGCTCTTGATTTCGGGAAAATCCGCACTGCAGGGAATAATGTAGGTAGATAGCCGGTTTTGTAATACTTTGCCAGCGATGTGATTCATTTCCTCCATGCTGGCATAACCGAGTCCCTGAACGATACCACCATCGATTTGACCTTTTACCATTTTTGAGTCGATGGGCGTTCCGATATCGTATACAGCCCAAATGTCTTTAACATCCACCTCATAAGTGACAGGATTGAAAGTGACCCGAACCACGTTAGCTCCCCATGCGTATTCGGGGTAAGCATCTCCTTTAAGCTCGGTATTGTTCCAGAATAGGTCAGAGGGGTACTTATACATAGCTGAAACCTCAAAGCGAGGTTCATTCCAACGTCTTTTTACTTCGCCACATAATTCATATAGGATTTTTCCGACGATCATGGTCGTTCTCGAGGCGACAGTTGGCCCAGAATCAGGGCAGTTGGCCGTGCTTGGGAGTTTATGAATAACCTTATCTATAGGAATTTCCAATGCTTGTGCGACGATTTTAGATAATGTTGTAAGCGAGCCTTGACCGATTTCAGTACTTGATGCTTTAATTTCCACCGTCCCATCTTCAAACTTGGCAATTGAAACCTTTGATTTAAGAAGCTCCTTTTCACCGCTTCCAGTGAAACCACAACCGTGAAGAAACAAACTGATCCCCACGCCAGCGTATTCTTCGGACTCAGCAAAGTGGTTTCGATAATCAGACATGGTTTCCATACGCCACACGAGTTCGGGAAGCTTCACTGGATGCCTGAATTTACCCTCTGTTGAGGTCATGTCTCCTTGTTTGACCAAATATGCGTTTCTCAAATCTAAAGGATTGACACCCAACCTCGACGCGATATGATTCATATGGGATTCGATGGCAAAAAAAGCTTGTGGACCTCCAAATCCCCTAAAGGCACCATTTGGTGGCGTATGCGTTTTATAAGCCCTTGCAGAAACATGGAGTGGAGTGATGTTATAGACGCCCATAATGGAGAAGCTTAGGCGCTGAAGCACCACATTGGTAAGGCCGGTATACGCCCCCGAATCGAGAATAATGTCCGCTTCTCTGGCAACCAAATGGTGATTCTCATCAAAATACGTGGTAAGTTTAATTTTGCAGGGATGTCTTTTGGTGGTATATGAAAGGTCCTCGGAGCGATCATAGATCATCTTTACAGGATGACCTGACTTGATGGCAGCCAGAGCAGTATGCACCCCTAGAACGGATGGAAAATCCTCTTTTCCGCCAAAACCGCCACCTGTGGGGTTCTGATATACCTCAATATTTTCCGGTGAAAAAGCAAGGGCGTTTTGCAGCGCATCCTTGATATAGTAAGGACATTGCATAGATCCGTAGACTTTAATGACGGGTGCTTCATATATGGCCATCATGGATTGCGTTTCTAAATAGGCCTGTTCTTGCAAACCGGTTTCAAAGGTTTCTTCAAATTTATCCAGCACTTTGAGCGTCGTATGGTCGAAATCGCCCTTCGTATACGACAACTCAAGATGTGGTGGATTCTGCATGGCCTCCTTTAAAGTCAGTGTGGGCTTAAAAGGGGCATACTCTATAATGGTTTGGTCCATCAATTTCTCAATCATCTGAATATCTGGACCGACGATGAGCAAAATGGGTTCACCGATATAATGCACCTCGTCTTCCGCAAATATGGGCCAGTCATTTTCTACTACTGGAATAGTATTGTTATGGGGGATGTCCTTCGATGTGATAATAAAATAGCCATCTGGTAGGGATGGCGTCGTGATATTGATTATTTGAGCATAAGCATGCTCAGAGCGTAATGTTTTCGCAAACAGCCCGTTAGGGTGTTCCATGTCTGCTGTATATCGAATTGAACCGTTTATTTTTTCGTCGAAGTCGAGGCGTTTAACTGGGTTACTAATCTCACTGGTCATCAGTAATCACCAACCTTTCATAGGCTATTATTACCCAATTTAGTGAAAAAGCCACCAGACATTTTCAGGTGTGAGGCATTAAAAAACGAGTGATGAAGCCATCACTCGTAGTTTTTACCAAGAACGGGAGGAACCGCCACCGCCGCTACTACCGCCACCACCTCTAAAACCACCGCCACCACGTGAGCCTTTCGAGGCACTTCTCGCGGCTGTGTATAATACGAAGCGTGTAATTCTGCCTCGATTTAGAAGGATGTCTAAAATCATGAAGATCACGACGATGATACCGATTAGGATCTCACCAAGCGTTAGCTTACCATCTCCGGATTGCTCGTCTGATGGAAAATAGTAAACGTTTTGGTTAGCAAGTGTATCTGCATCTAATCCATATTCCTTATAGACTTCCTCAGAAAGCTTAAGGAATGTGCCTAAAACGCCTTCATTATAATCTCCAGCCTGGAAATTACCGACGAGATAATCATCTTGTATACGACCAGTTTTCGCATCGTTTAGAGCGCCTTCTAGACCATAACCCACCTCGATGCGAGACTGTCGATCTTCATAGGCAATGAGAAGCAGGACACCATTATTTTTTTTAGCGTCGCCGATACCCCATTCTCTAAACAATTTGTTAGCATAGGATTCGATGTCTTGTCCTTCTAGGAAATCAATGGTGACCACGACGATCTGTGCACCGGTTTTTTCTGCTAAGGGGACTGCAACCGACATGATGGATTGCTCAGTTTCAGAGTCTAAAATATCGGCAAAATCGTTTACATAGAAATCAGAGGTTGCCGAAGGGATACTCTCTGAAAATCCGATGCCGTTCGAGACGATTAGTACAAGCGCGATGACAAGGAAAGTGGAGAGGTGCTTTTTTCTAAATTTGATAGTTCTCAAAAGTCTCACTCCTATTAAGGTTGGGTAGAGAAATCAACTGTAGGAACATCCTCGGCACCTTCAGCGGCTTCGAAATAAGCAGCTGGTTCAAACCCGAACATTTTAGCGAACAAGTTCATCGGGAAGGACTTACTTACTTTATTAAAGTCAGCTGCGACCGTGTTATAGTCTTGTCTAGCCACTGCGATACGGTTTTCTGTTCCAGCCAACTCATCGGCTAACTGGATAAAGTTTTGGTTGGATTTTAAATCAGGATAGTTTTCAGAAATCGCGAGGAGTCTTGATAATGCACCGGAGAGTTCTGAATCCGCTTCGGACTTTTCAGTGACACCCGTTGCGCCGATAAGCTTCGAACGTGCTTCTGCGATGCTTTCAAAAATTTCTTTTTCTTGAGCGGCATAGCCTTTAACGGTTTCCACTAAATTAGGAATCAAATCGTTACGTCTTTGAAGTTGATTATCTATTTGACTTAAAGAAACGGAAACTTCCTCGTTTAGAGTCACCAATTGGTTGTATTTGGAGATTACAGTTCCCGCTAAGGCAGCAACGATAACGACCAGTACGATAATGACGATTAAACCTTTTTTCATTTTTCACCTCATAAAAATTATAGTTTTGTTTACCTTTCCAATTATAAGCTTAAATGATTAAAAAAGCATTAACAAAAGGCTTATAAGGTGTTAAAGTTGGGTATAATCACATAAAATTTATTAAGAGCAGGTGACCTGTATGAAGCGTCAGACGAGAAAACTAATAACGAACATAACACTCTATTTCATCGTCTTTTTGTTAATGGTATTTGTGGCGACCATTGATCGCCCAGATAACGCGGGGGAGGCATTAGCCAATTATCCGATTGATGAAAAAGAGTATTTGGCGCCAGAATCAGGTGCACTACTGGACATTATTTCAACCCGCTTGGATCAGGAACCCTTTAATGCAGTGGTGACCATTATCTTTTTCTTGGCGATCGCACATTCACTTTCAGTCAACTATTTCATTAAAAAAGCCCATGAGCTGGAACACCATCATGAACTTTTGAAACAAGAGGGTAAGGTGACGCGAGAATCCAGGTCTATGCGTGCCACCATCTATCACTTTTTAGGAGAAGTTGAAGTCGTATTTGGACTCTGGTCGATTGTTTTAGGTGGTGCCTTCGCCAGTTATTTTAACTGGCATACATTTGTCACTTATATTAATGGATTATCTTATAAAGAACCGATGTTTATCATCGTCATTATGATTATTGCTTCTAGCAGACCGATATTAAAGCTGTTTGAACTTATTTTATGGCGTGTGGTAAAAGTATTTCACGGTAGTATTGAAGCTTGGTGGTTGGCTATTTTGCTTCTCTCATCTTTCCTAAGTTCATTTATTACCGGTCCGGCGGCGATGACCATTTGCGCCATGCTTTTAGCGGATAAATTTTTCGTATTAAACCCAAGCAAAGCGCTAAGGTATACGACTTTGGCACTTCTTTTCGTGAACATATCGGTCGGGGGAGCCATGACCAACTTTGCTTCGCCACCTGTTCTAATGGTTGTCGATGTGTGGGACTGGGACATTTGGTTTATGATGGTTAATTTTGGATGGAAGTCCATCATTGCAGTAACCATCGGAACCTTATCCTATTTTTTCATTTTTATGAAAGAGTTTAAGCAACTTGAAAAACCTCACCATGATCTCCAATTTAAACGCCATATTCAAAACCGTTTTATCAGCCCTAAAGAACTTGAACTGCTATTTGAGGACTTAGAGCAAAACATCGATAAGCGGATGGGGTATACGAACGAGCTTAAAGCATTTTCTATGATCTTAAAGGATAACATGAAAGAACTTGCTAAGCGCAAGCTCTCAGATAGTGAAATTCAGGCATATGATATCAATAATGCCATTGATGAAAAATTTGAGAGCATAGCAAACAAACAGTTCAGGAGAACAATTCCGGGACTGCTGCCAGTAGAAGAGCGCGATATTTATACGGATCCGGACTGGGATCTTCGCGATGATCGCGTCCCATTATGGATTATGGGTGCTCACGTTCTATTCATGCTATGGACGATTTTAAACGCACATGAACCGGCGTTGTTCCTCGCTGGCTTCTTATTCTATCTTGGTTTCTACCAGATCACCTCATTCTACCAGAACCGAATTGAGTTTAGACCGGCGCTTTTGGTCGGATTCTTTCTAGCTGGTTTAATCGTCCATGGCACACTTCAGTCTTGGTGGATCGCACCGATTCTAGGAAGCTTACCACCGCTTGGATTGAATTTGGCATCGATTATCCTGACATCTTTTAATGATAATGCCGCCATTACCTACTTAAGTACACTGGTTCCGAATTTTCCAGATGCTCTGAAGTATGCAGTTGTTTCAGGCGCCATAACCGGGGGCGGTTTAACGATTATCGCCAACTCGCCGAATCCCATCGGTCAATCGATATTAAAACCTTTTTTCAAAAGTGGTATTGAGGCGGGTAGCTTAGCAAAATATGCCCTGATGCCTACGGTTGTCGCCATGATCGTCTTTTATCTTTTATAAGCAGGTGAACCATGTTAATTTATGAAACGGATATAGCGTCATCATATGAAGCGGTTGATGAGATTGTCCCCATATTGCTTGATGCCATTAAAAGCAAGTTTATGTTTATGAGTGATCGTTATATGTTCAACATCAATTTCATGTTACGTGAGATATTGAACAACGCTGTTGAGCATGGTAACCATTTTGATCCTGAAAAGCGTGTTCATTGTCGCATCGACTATAAAGTCCCCGTTTTAGCTTTTATCATCAAAGATGAAGGTGAGGGTATCAATTTAGAGAATATTCCCACGGAGGCACACCATCCACGTGAGCTTTTGCGTGTGCGAAACCGTGGTCACCAGACGATTCGCGACATGGATTTCGATATTAGAATCGTCGGCACAGAAGTAAAAATACTACTCAATTTGAATCAGGGGGAGAGGTTATGGAAGAACAATTATTAGGCAGCTGTATGCGATTGATATTAATAGATGGACTCACAGCAAACAATATTTCGAAATTTAACACGAAAGTGGAAGCCTTAATGGAATCGGATATGCAGTTTACAGAGGTGGTGCTCGATCTCGTCAATATCCGCAATATCGATTCTATGGGTGTTACATTCGTCATCGGTCTTTATAAGAAAATGGAGAATCAAGGAAAAGCGTTTAGCGTCTCTGGTGCCAGCGATGATATCGTCAGCCTATTTAAACTGATGAAACTCGACCAGTTTTTTGAAATGAATCTTTGATACTAAATGGAGGGCATTATGCCATATCATATTCTCATCGCCGATGATGCGACGATGAATCGATCATTAATCAAAAATATCTTATCAAAGAGCTTGGTGGGCGCTGAGTTTTCAGAGGCAATCAATGGTGAAGAGGTTCTCGCTGCGGTTCAGTATTCACAAATCGATCTCATCATTTTAGACCTGATTATGCCGGTCATGGATGGCTTTCAGACGCTGAGGTGGCTCAAAAAGCACCCTGAGTTCCACGACATTCCCGTCATCGTGAACAGCGCCATCACAGAGATCAAGTCCATAGAAGAGACACTGAAGGAAGGCGCGGTGGATTATTTTACGAAACCATTGTCACCGAATGACATGGAGATCATACTGCCGCTGAAGGCGAAAAACGCCCTGCTTCTATATGAACAGCAACGGACCATCATCGCACTTAATAGACAAATCAGTGAAGAGCTAAAGAATGCAAACACCTTTGCCAATATCATGTTGCCGAAGGAAGGTGGTTTTCGTCGCGTGGATTTGTTCATGAAGTATCACCCATCTCTAGGCGTTGGAGGTGATTTCTTCGACTGTGTTGAGCTGGACGGTCGAATTCACTTCATGGTGGCCGATGTCACCGGTCATGGTATCGCTGCAGGCATGGCAGCCTCCATGGTAAAGGTGCTGTATCGAAAAACCATCGAAAAGGAAGGCATTCTACCTAGTGAAATTCTTCACGATATGAACTGTGCCATCTTTGAAATGTTTGATTTTGCGGGTAAAGACAATTATCTGGTGTTCACTGCCTTCGTGGGAATTATCGACGGTGAAACGCTCTATTATGCAAATGCAGGCCAACCCTACCCATTAATATATCGAGATACCTCTAAATCCTTCCATGAAGTGAAGGAGAACGGTTTTCTCGTGGGCATTTTAAATCATATTCATTATGAAACCCGTCAAACCGATTTTAGAAAAGGAGACATGGTCTTTTTATATACGGATGGTCTCTTTTGTGCAGGTGAAGGCAACGATTTTACTGGATGGGAGAAGGTATGCATGATGAGCAAGCACTTCGATCATGTAGCCGGTGAGAATCCAAAGGAGTTTCTTGAAGAAGTATTTTATGCCTTTTATATGTTCCATAAAGCATCTAAGCTCGATTTCACCGATGACGTGGCCATGATGCTCATCCGAAAAAAATAGGACTAAAGCTATCTTAACAACTTAAGATGGCTTTTTTTGGTGTTCAAATGCCTAGCAACGATTGAAATAGGCTGATTTTAATGATACACTCATTAGACAAGTGAAACATTTGGAGGCGTAAAATGAACATAATTATCGTAGGTGCGGGTAAGCTGGGGTATAGCCTCGCCGATATGTTTGCGATTAAGGATAATAATGTTACAGTGATTGACAATGATAGTGAGGCATTGCAGCGCGCCAGCGCTCATATCGACATGATGGCCGTTCACGCAAATGGTCTTAACATCGATGTATTAGAACAGATAAATATCGCCATAACGGATGTACTCATCGCCGTGACAGAAGGCGATGAGACGAATATGTTAATTTCACTCATCGCTAAACGATTAGGGTGTAAACGCGTCGTAGCCCGCATCAGGAATCCTGAATATTCAAGCCAATTGGACTTCTTAAAGCAAACATTAGGCATCGATTATATCGCTAATCCTGATTTAGAGACAGCAAAAGAAATTACGAAGCAGCTTCTCACAAATGAAGCCATCTACATGGACGACTTCGCAGGTGGCAAGGTTGCCATGTCTGAATTCACAGTGGCGACCACGTCTTACTTGACCGGCAAATGCATTAAGAACATTAATCTTCCGAAGCGAATTCTCATCGTTTCCATTAAGAGAAACGAAGAAATGCTGATCCCAAAAGGTGATACGATGCTTCTCGCCGGTGACCAACTCTATCTAATCGGTGTTAAAGAAGAACTTCATAATTTTGCGATGATGTATAACGACCATTTGATTAAGCCTGAGCGTAAAAAAATAAAACGCGTCATGATACTCGGCGGCGGAAAAACAGCTTATTATTTAGCAAAAAGGTTGATTCAATCGGGCATCCAGGTGAAAATCGTCGAACGCAATAAAGAAAGATGTAAGGAACTCGCGATTTCACTTCATGATGCACTAGTGATTCATGGAGATGCTACAGATATAGCGGTACTCGTAGAAGAAAATGTAGCGAATATGGATGCCGTCGTCATGGTCACGGGCTTTGATGAAGAGAATATTTTACTGACATTAATCGCTAAAAAATATAAAGTGCCTAAAGTGATAACGAAGGTAAGCCGTTCCAATTATGTGAGTGTTTTTCACGAGCTCGGCATAGATGCGGCAGTCAACCCGATACTCCTTATGGCGTCCCATATCATGCGACATGTTCAGGGCGGGAAGATTCGTTCATTATCGCTACTATTAGGTGGACAAGCCGAGGTAATGGAGATTATCGCCTTAGAAGGAACGAAAATCGTCGGGAAACCGCTTAGGACCATCGACTTGCCAGAGGGCATCATCATCGGAGCGGTCGTGAAGAGTGGTAAGGTATTAATTCCTGACGGCTCTATGATCATAGAACCCAATAATCGAATTATCGTTTTTTGTTTAAGAGATGATGTGGATAAGGTTGATCAAATTTTCTATAAAGGTAAAAGAGGTCTATTAAATGAATTACGGAATGGTATTGAGGGTCATCGGTAATTTAATCGTATTTGAAGCTTTTTCCATGGTGACGGCATTAGCCGTCGCCTTCTATTACAAAAGTAGTGATATCTATGCTTTTGTGAATACGATTATGATCATGCTCATCGTTGGATATCCGCTTTCGAAGTTTAAAGTGAAAAATAAGGACATGAAGCATAAGGAGGCCATATCCATCGTGACATTTGGGTGGTTCGTGGTCTCAGCGTTTGGTGCGCTACCATTTATGTTTACGGGGGCATTACCATCATTTACTGATGCCTTTTTTGAAACCGTGTCGGGACTTACGACCACAGGCGCATCAGTCCTCACGGATATCGAGAGTTTGCCTAGAGGGCTGATGTTTTGGCGTTCGTTCTTACACTGGACGGGTGGAATGGGAATACTCGTACTTACCTTAGCCATCATGCCGACGATCGGGGTCGGTGCCTTTCAGATTTTTAAAGCGGAGACCCCTGGTCCTGTGGCAGATAAGCTGGTTCCTAAAATGAAGGATACGGCGCGAATCCTCTATACGGTTTATCTGGGAATAACCGTTATTCAGGTTACGCTTTTAATGGTAGGTGGCATGAGCTTTTATGATGCGCTTGTCAATACGTTTGGAACTGTCGGAACGGGTGGTTTTTCAAACTATAATGCCAGTATTGGCCATTATCAAAACCACTATTTTTATTTCGTGATCGGCTTTTTCATGGTGGCTTCAGGCGTCAACTTTTCGTTGTATTATGAACTGTACCGTGGAAGGGTCAAAACCATTTTTTCAAACATCGAGTTTAAGGTTTATATCGGAATCGTTATCGCAGCGACACTGCTGGTCTTTTTCAATATCCTCGGTCGATATGAATCGATTCCTGCCACATTAAATCAGGCATTTTTCCAGGTTTCTTCGATTATTACCACAACTGGATATGCCACCACGGATTTTGATTTATGGCCAGATTTTAGTAAGGGAATATTATTCCTGCTCATGTTTGTCGGGGCAAGCGCGGGATCTACTGGCGGTTCAATTAAAGTTATACGTCTGATTATCCTGTTTAAACTGGTGAAAAGAGAAGTGCTTAAAATACTACATCCTAGAGCGACGATACCGGTTCAAATCAACGGAAAAATGTTGAACACCGACGTAATTTCTGGCGTCACTGGATTCTTTTTCCTTTACATGCTTTTATTCGTCGGAGGAACGCTACTCGTTTCACTGGAAAATGTTGGACTGGTAAGTGCTGCAAGTGCTGTGGCAGCGACACTGGGAAACATCGGACCAGGTCTAGATTTTGTTGGTCCTACGAAAAATTACAGTTTATTTTCAGATGCGACGAAGTGGCTTCTTTCTTTCATGATGCTATTCGGCCGTCTTGAGCTCTTCACATTCTTCATCGTCATGACACCTAGCTACTGGAAAAAAGTATAATAAAAACAGACAATTAAGGGGCACGAAATAATTTTCGGGAGGACTAAATGAAAAAAGAGCTTTTGAAATCAGCGCTGCCTGCTGATGGGTTTTCTGATCTCAGGTACCAAGAATATGCGCTAACCACCATTAAAGGCACAAAGCGGGAAATCGATACTGTGGCTGTGGTGAAAAAGAATGGTGGAAATGTCAGGGTGTTGTCAGGGGGTGCTTATGGCACGTACTGCTTTACCGATGTGAACGATGTCCACCATGCTGTGAAAGAAGCGAAATTTGCCAGCGACCTGATTCTTGGAAAAAAGCAGTATCAACATGTGGAAGTCAACAGCGACCATGTGGTAGCTCGTCCGAAAACAGATCCGAGAACGGTTTCTATAGAAGATAAAAAGGCCTTGGTTCAGCATTATATCGATCTTTTTATGGATACCCCTGAAATCGCAAATCTCGAAACTGAATATTACGAGCAATTCACAGATACCTTAATTCTGAACAATAGAGGCACTGATGTACGACAGGAAGAACTCATCGTGGGCATCAATTTTAGAATCACCTCAAAACGAGGCGAGCTTACACAAATTACGCGTTTATCGTTCGGTGGAGGGGAAGAATACAGCGACCTTCTTGATCAGGATGAAGTCGTGCTGGAAAAAGCACGTCAAACGGTTGCACTTTTGGATGCAGAGCCAGTTAAAGGCGGAAACTATGATGTCGTGCTCGATAGTGATGTGAGCGGTTTGTTTATCCACGAAGCCTTTGGGCATTTAAGTGAAGCGGATAACCTCGTTGGAAACGCTTCCCTTTCTAAAACCATGACATTGGGTGAGCTATTTGCCACAGAGGATTTTAACGTTATCGATGATCCGACACTTTCAGGTTATCCTGGAAGCTACACATACGACCACGAGGGAACAAGAGCGAAGAAAACCCATTTGATTAAGTCGGGTAAACTTGCAGGGAGACTACATTCACTTGAGAGTGCCTACTTCTTAAACGAGACACCGACAGGGCATGCCAGAGCGAAGAACTATGGTTTTACACCGATTGTACGTATGGGTAACATCTACATCGATAAAGGCAGACAAACATTGGATGAGATGATCAAATCGATTGATAACGGACTCTACTTGTTTGGTTCTGCAGGCGGACAGACCAGTGGGGAAACCTTTACTTTTGCGGTGCAAGGCGCATACAAGATTGAAGGCGGGGAGCTGAAAGGGCTTGTGAGGGATTTAGCACTTACGGGGCATTTGTTTACGACGTTGAAAAATATCGAGATGATCGGCGATGAAGTGAATTTCTCGAAGTCTGGCGGTTGTGGTAAGGGCGGACAAATCCTTATTAAATCGGGCAAAGGCTCTGCACCTATAAAAATCAAGAACATGGGAATCGGGGGTAAATAGATGAAGACGTTATTGGAAAAAGCCCTAAAGGTAAGTGACAGCGCAGAAATCTATGAAAGAAAGGTACAAAGTACTTCGATTTCGATATTGTTAGGAGAAGTGCAAGGCATTGAATCAGAAAAGAAAACGGAAATTTCGCTGAGAATTGTTAAGGATGGTAAACTGGGAGCGGCCATAGCAACCGATCGGAATGACGACACGTTAGTGTCACGCGCATTGATTTCATTGACACATCAGAAGTCAGAAGCGGAGCCGTTTCCAAACACGCCGATTTCAGAAGTAGAAAGCTATTCCGAAATCGTGAAAGAGATGACGACAGAAACCCTCGTCGCTTCTGCATTTGACCTAGTTGAGCGCTTTAAAACGCTGGCGAAAGAGGTGGCGTTCGGTGTTGAAGTGAGCCGCACATTTAAAACGGTTTCTATGGTCAACAGTGAAGGACTGGATGCGAGCTATGACTATTCAAACGTCGAAGTCGGCATTTATACCCTAAATGAAAAGGGCTTCTATAATGCGTCTCGCAGCTTTTCAGGCGCTGATTTTCCAGTGATCACCGATGAGGATCTCTTAGGCATGTTTCGTGAGCATCAACTGGATGACCACGAGGTCACTTTAGGGAATGAACGCCTCCCTGTGGTTTTCTCAGGATCTGTCATGGGGGCGCTTATGCTTCGCGTGGTTGGCGGCGTCAGCGGTGCTAACGTCACGAAAGGCATTTCACCTGTTACGGATAAACTAGGACAAAAGGTGTTTTCAGAGCTGCTGACCATCAGGGATGATGGAAGATTGCCACTGGGACTGAATACCTGCGCATTTGACGACGAAGGCACACCTGCACAGAATACGATGGTTTATGAAAATGGCGTCCTAAAAAACTATCTGCTCAGTGTGGGGCATGCTAAAAAGCTCGGCATGAAGCCTACAGGTAATGCCATTAAGCGCGCACTCTTTTCTAAGGAAATCGAAGATGCGCCGACGGTATTTGAAACGAATCTTATCGTGGAAGGGCCAATGACGGATGACGAGGCACTGATCCGTGGCATTAAGCGTGGACTTTACATCACTGGCGTTATGGGAGCACACACTGGGAATATTAATCAAGGTGAGTTTTCCATGAATATTTCATCAGGCTTCTTGATCGAAAATGGCGAGCTGGTAGGGAAAGTAAAGGGTGCTATGATTGCAGGCAACATCTATGAGCTCTTTAATGAGGTTGAAGCGCTGGGCACAAAAAAAGAGCCCATGAGAGGGATCTTTTATTTGATGGGATATTCGCCGATGGTGAAGTTCCGTGAGGTTTCCATCGTCGGTAAATAAAATCGTCGGAAAATAAATAGGAGGTTTACTCGTAGAGGATACATTCGATGGTGAGATTATGCTTTTCCATCAGATCGATGTATCCCTCGGGTGAATTGTCCAGTAAACCATGGATAGAGAAGGCTCTTAGAACCGGTCTTAAGGGATGCGAGGGATTGTTTCTGATGACGATGGCTTTAATGCCATTTGAAAGCTTTACATAGGAACCTGCAGGATAGGGGATAATACAACGTGAGAACGTGTTGGCGAGATCGAAATCGAAAAGTGTGCCCGCATTTCCCATGATGTACTCCAGCACCTCATTATGGGCAAACGCCTTACGGTGTCTCCGGTCTGAGGTCATGGCATCGTAGACATCAGCGAGCATGACGATTTTCGTCAGCGGATGGATTTCGGCGCTTTTAAGTCCAAATGGATAACCACTGCCGTTAATGCGTTCATGGTGCTGGATGACGATGCTTTTAATATGGGCATTGAGATTTGTGTTGTTGGCCAGGATGTCATAGCCGACCTTAGGGTGTGTATTGATGATTTCCTGTTGTTCGCGCGTTAACGGATTCTCATGATCATAGATTTCGGGCGATATTTGTGTATAACCGACGTTCGCCAGTAACGAAGCGATGGCGACATTTTTCATATCCTTAGAGCTAAGGCCTGATTTCACACTGAGCATAATGGCCAAAACTGCTGTATTGATGGCATGCTCATACATATAATGCGTTTCAGTCTTGATGTCCATGATGGAAATCTTCAAATCGTCCGAATTCAGAAGTTCGTCGATCAAGCTTTCTGCTACGCTATCTAACGTCTTAATCAGCGCTTGACCAGCATCGCCATACATGAGCTGTTGCTTTTGCTTGGAGAGCCCGTCTTTAAAGATGTCTACGCATTCTTTTATATCATAAATCGCCTTGCGTCGGATTTCTGGATTAATGATGTCCTTTACTTCCTCCTCAATCAACGCGTCCTCTTCAGGCGTTTTGACGTAGACCGAGTTGAAGCCGAGGCCCTTTATACGCTCAGCCAGCTTAGCGGTTAGCTTTGTGTTCTTTTTAAGCAGCGTCTGACTGTTGATGTTTACGATATTTTCGGCGAGAATGTCATCACTGATGAGTGAATCTAATGGTTTGAATCGCATAATGAACTCCTAAAGAAAAAACAAGATAACCTTTATGAGAAAATAAGTTATAATGAATTTGATTATACAAATAATATCGGTAGACATAAGCTAGACTTTAACTTGAAGGAGGTTTAAATGATATTTTATTTTTCTGGAACAGGTAACTCTCTGTATGTGGCAAAAAAGCTTTCCGAAAAGTTAAATCAACCGCTTGTTTCCATCGCTGATGCGATGAAACGCGAAAACTATGTCTATGAGCTGAAAACAGCGGAACCCATTATTTGGGTTTTTCCGATTTATTCATGGGCGTTGCCTAAAATGGTGACGGAGTTTATCAAAAAGGTCGTCTTTAACGATTATCACTCCAATTATGTGACAGCAGTGATCACATGCGGTGCCAATATCGGCAACGCCATGACACAGCTGGAGCAAATTATAGGTAAAATACGTTTTTCAAATGGGAATTTGGGCACACTTAATAGTGGCTTTACCGTGGTGATGCCATCCAACTACATGATCATGGGCGATGTTGAACCACCGGAGGTCCAAAGGGAAATGCTGCTAAGGGTAGATCAGCGCTTGGAAGTGGTATCAACTAAAATCGAAAATCGAGTAAGCAATACATTCGACGTGGAAAAAGGGCGTTTCCCTCATCTAAGAACAGATGTGATCGGAAAGTTTTTTAACAAGTATGCGCTCGACGCAAGTCCTTTTTGGGTCCAGGAAACCTGTATCGGCTGCGAGATATGCTATAAAGTCTGTAATTCAGGAACCATCGTCATGAACGAGGGCAAACCCTTTTGGAACAAAGGCTGCGTTCAGTGCTTAGCGTGTATCAATTACTGTCCTGTGAAAGCGATTCAATACGGAAAAAAAACGTCCCAAAAGGGACGTTATCACCACCCTGACATTAAGGTGGAGGAAATGTTTAGAGTTTAATTATCAGTGTGTTCTTTATAAAATGTCCCTGGATTTCCTAGGGTAAATGAGCCGCCGGCAGCGATTTCGAAATGGCATTTTGCGATGCCCAAATCGATTTTGTCGGTGGTTCTTTTTCCGTGTACAGAAGCCTGAACCTGTAATGCGCTTTCATCATCTGAGCGCGTCACAGAAAAGTGTACGGGTTGGCTATTGACAGCAGACGGCGCTAACATCACTGCTTCGATGCCTTCATGAAACCACTTCGGTAACGTGATATTTTTATCGATGACCGTGTAAAACGCTTCAGCAGGCTTTGATTTGCGATGGGATAGCACTCTGATAAAGGATTCCCCCTTGGAGAGGGTATCAGGAGTGGTCCCTATGGTGATGACACAAGTGATTTGCTCGTCGGCATCACATTTGAAAATCGGATTTTTTTTATCAAAAGTACCGGCTACCCAGCACGTTCCAAGCCCGAGTGTGGTGGCATATAATACGAGAAGTTCACCGTAATAGCCAGTCTTTTCTAGCAGATGAACATCGGATGTTGCGCCTTTTAAAATGATTAATGACCGAACGCCCTTAAACATGCCATAGCTTTTAGCGAGGCCATTAAATGCGATGCTACCATCCTCTATCAGCTGTATAGATAAACCAGACTCGTGGTTATAGGTGGTAATCTTTTGTTTTATTAAAGATTGATGCGCAACACTTAAGCATTGATCATCGTACTTACGTCTAGATACGCGTTTTTGAATCGCAAATTGTTCAGTCATTCATTCGTCCTCCATATTCTAGTGAACAGAATACCATAAACGGCTTTTCACTTCAATGCACATAAAGTATTTTGATTTATTATTAACAATTAGGGTACAAATGGGTTGAAAGTGAGGTGTTTTACTTGAGAAATCATATGAAAATGGGTGTATTGCTTCTTGCTTTAATGGTGGTTCTAGTGGGGTGCGGCAGCTCTTCCGATGACAGTAACGAAGAAGTGTCGAATCAAACGGAAACGAGTACCGTGGGTGAGACGGAAGTGGAAACTGAAGAAACTGAGGCACCAACGCTGGGAGAAGTGGTCGAATCTGAAATGACCGGAATCCCTGTCGTCGATTCAGTCAACCGATTTATCAGCATTAAAAGTCCGATATTTACGAATACCTCTGATTTAATTTCAGCAGACGAAAAGAACCTCATGATGATTATGGAACTTATGGGACCAGCCATGCTCGATCTGGAACTCGTCTCGATCAACTTTATCCAGTCACCAGAGGCAGCTGCGATTTTAGGCAATATCGATTTCAAGTATGATAAGAGCGGCGACGACTTCACACTCTCATATAAGGGAAGCAACTCTGACACCCTTTATAAATCCGAGGGGACTTATGATGAGAAAAAGGATGCTTTACACTATGAAAACTACCAAGACGATCAGCTCATGTCGGTTATCGAATATATCCGGTTGGATGATCAGCTGTATGCCACACAGTATTATAGTGTGAATACGGCTAAAACCTACTACATCATGTTTGATGCTAAGAACTTTTCCATGGCAGTTGAAAAGGCGTCTGAACCTCCAAAAAGCATCATCAATAACCCGCCAGATGACGATTTTACGTTTGGCAAAAACGATCAATTTTATATCTTCAACAAAGAAGGCAAAATAGAGGAAGCAATTTACACACCTGAAAGCTAAGGCATGTGTTAAGTTTTACTATAGCGTGATGGCACTTCATTTTGATGAATGGCTAACACGCTATTTTGTTTGAAAAATTAAAGCAAATGACCTTAACGATACATTAAAAACGTATGTTTAGTTAAATATTTAGTGTATAGTATAATAAACATGCATACACGGAGGCGGGTTATGAGATACGTCGTATTGGCAACGCACGGAAAATTGGCAGAAGGCTTAAAACACACGATCGAGTGGATTTTAGGTCCACGTCCATCGCTAAGTGCTTATAGTGTAGAAAACGATTTAGAGGGTATTAGCGCAGCGTTAAAGCAGTTCTTTGATGACCTTGAAACCTCAGACCAGGTGCTGGTGTTTACCGACATCAGTCAGGGCAGCACGACACAGCTCTTTTATCCTTATTTGAAAACGCATCAGATGCATCTGATTGCAGGCGGTAACCTGGCGCTGATCTTATCGCTGATGCTCTACCCAGATGAACAACCCCTGACGGAAGCTCAGATTCGAGAAGAGATCCAAATGGCGCGAGCGCACATGCACTATGTTAACGACAGTGAAATCATCATTAATGAAGCGGATGAACTATAAGTGAGGAGGTGTCTATGTCTTTAATCCACGTCCGTATAGACGACAGACTTATCCATGGCCAGGTGGCCATGATATGGACCCATAGCCTAGGTGCTACGCGAATCATGGTGGTGGATAATGAAGCCAGTCGTTCAGACCTGATAAAAATGTCATTAAAGCTAGCAACCCCAAACGGCATCAGTCTCTCTGTCCTCACGGTTCAAAAGGCTGCAGAACGCATCAAGCAAGGGGTTTATGAAGGACAACGCGTCTTATTGATTATAAAGACGCCAGGGAAGCTTATCGAGCTGATCCAGCAAGGCGTAAGTATCACTGAAGCTAATCTGGGTAATCTTAGTTCAAAACCGACAGAATTGGAATTAAGCGAACGGCTTTCACTTTCCAGTAAAGATGTAGCGGACTGTAAAGTGCTGATGTCGAAGGGAATCCTTTTGACCAAGCGTTTGCTCCCCACAGATGAAAATCAAGCCATCGCGCTATAGGGGGCAACTATGATTCATCAACTTGGCAAAAGGGAAATACTAATCCTTAAACACTTGATCAACGCACAAAGACCATTAAGCAGTGAGCTTTTAGCGGTCATCCTAGGCACATCTCCTAAGACGGTCCGAAACAGCATGAGTGTCGTTAACGACATCTTAAAAATTGCGGGTGGCGCGAAGATCCTTTCGAAGACAGGGAGCGGCTACACCCTAGAAATAATGGATGAAAACGAATTTAGAGTATTTATGCAGACGTTTAATGCTAAATACCTGGATGCGTATTGGGTTCCAAATGAGGCTTCCGAACGCGTGGAGTACATCGTCAGACGCCTATTGATGAGCGAAACCCACCTTAAAATGGAGCAACTGATGGAAGCGCTTTTTATTAGCCGGGTCACTTTATCGAAGGATTTACGTGAAGCGAGACGACTACTAAAAACCTATCATTTGCGCATAGAGCATCGGGCAAAATATGGACTGAAAATCGTGGGGAAGGAGATGCATTTCAGAGTGGCATTGGTGGACTATTTAGATGCCGATGAGGACATGAATAACATCGATGACTTGATGCATCCACCGCTTCATAAATATGATGCCAAATTGATGACTGAAAAAATCGTAAAGCTCTTACTCAGCTATGGCGTGTCCATGTCCACGAACTCCTTAAGAAAACTGGTTAAACTCGTTACGGTTTCAGAATTCAGGCGCTCAAAGGGGCACCTCATCATCTTATCGGATGAAGACACCCTTAATCTGCCGAGCAAGGTTGAATACGAGATTGCGAAAGCCTTTTATCAGGACATGTGGGATGAGATTGGTCATATACCCGAACGCGAAATCGCCTTTATGGCCATCTTCATTATTTCGAGGCGGAACATGATGAAAGAGGAACCCTTCTCCGTCCTCAGAGAAGCGCTTTACATGGATTATAGCAAACGGCTCCTCAGCTATTTAGAGGAAAAGCTAGGGCTTCCATTTCTGGAAGACAAGCTAGAAGTGGCCATGGCCAAACATTTAAGAGGGATGTTTTACCGTTTGAAATACGGCCTTGAGAAAAGGGATGTAGGGATCCTTGAAAGCAAGGGAAGCAATCCGTCTTTTGAATACGCCGTTATCGCCAGTGACTGGATTTCAGAGCAATTAGGCCTACCAGTACAAGAGACTGAAATCGCCTATCTCAGCTACCGTTTTTATCAGTTTTACCATACGCTCTTTTCAAATGTGAAATCCAGGATCATGATCGTTTTATCTAGCGGTAGAAATGCGGTGGATTTGTTCGTGGAAGCTTTAAATGCTTCATTTGGTAGCTATATAGAGCGTATTCATTCCGCTGAAATTTACGAGCTCGAATACCTTGATTTATCTGGCTATGATGTCATCATCACCGATATTCCTTCGGTACAGTTTTCAGTGGAAATCGACGTGCTTCGCGTCAATTTTTTCTTTACTGAAGGGGATATTCAGCGTCTAAAGCGTTATTTTACTAACCGCCAGCTGGAATCCTCTCAGTTTCTTTCGCATTTTGATCGAAAGCTCTTTTTTTCTGGTCTCAAAGCCCATAATAAAGAAGAGGTACTGGATTTTCTAAGCAATGCGCTTTTAGAATCGGATCCAGAACATGATTCAGGGGTAATCGAGGCGATTATCAAACGTGAGGATTGGTCCTCAACCGAACGCGGAAACGCTGTGGCGCTTCCACATAACCTCCTGCCAGCGGATACGACGCCTAAGATCGCCATATGCGTGTTACAGCATCCGATTATTTGGGATAAGGAGGTCTGTCAGCTGGTGCTTCTAAACATCGCTAGCCAGCATGAGCGCATGCCTTTTCAGACGCTAAACCTATTACGCGTACTCACAGGTAATGTCCAAAGGGTTTATGAGCTCATTAATGCGAGAAATTTTGACGCAGTCATGGAAATCATGACGCGTTTTATAACGACCTACGAATTATAAATTTAAGTGACCATAAGGGGGCAACAAATGATTAAGGGGATTGCAGCATCAAAAGGCATCGCGATAGGAACCGTTAGGATATTAAAGCATCAAGAAATCGTGATCGATCCGACGCCATCCACTGACCGTGTGGAAGAACTGGCTGGGTTTAAGAAAGCCGTCGAAAACGCAAAAGCGCAAATAGGCGTTTTAAAGGAAAAGGCACTGAAGAGCATGGGCGAGCATGAAGCCATGGTATTCGACAGCCATGCCATGTTCTTAGAGGATCCAGAGTTTGCAGGTGCCATTATGGAAGCCATCGAAAATGACGGATTACGTGCGCCGGCAGCGACAGAGCAGGTGAAGGGCTTTTATAAAAACCTCTTCGCAAGCATGGATAACGACTACATGAGGGAACGCGCCGCGGACATCGAGGACGTGGGCAATCGCATTATCCGGAATCTTTTAGGCATTTCAGATGATTTTTCCGATCTGCCTGAAAATACGGTCGTCGTGGCACACGATTTGACCCCCTCTGACACTGCTGGCCTAGATCGCGATAAAGTCATCGCATTTGTAACGGACATCGGTGGTTTTACGTCGCACAGTGCCATTATGGCCAGAAGCTTAGAAATATGCTCGGTGGTTGGTACGGGAAATATTACCTCATTAGTGGCTGATGGGATGCCCATCATCGTCGATGGACTAATGGGTGAAATCTATTTGACCCCAGATACTGATACAGTCGCTAAGTATGACGGCATAAAACAAGCCTTCCTCAAAAAACGCGAGGAAATGAAACACTATAAAAATAGTCATTTCAGTTATGCGGATGGCAGAGAAATCCTCGTCGCAGGTAACATCGGCTCTGTGAAGGACCTGGACGCTGTACTTGAAAATGGCGGCGATGGCATCGGACTTTTTAGAACAGAGTTCGTATTTATGGACCGCGATGCAGCGCCGACGGAGGAAGAGCAGTACCAGATTTATAAAACGGTGGCTGAACGTATTGCTGGAAAACCGGTGGTCATCAGAACGCTGGATATCGGTGGCGATAAACAGCTGAGCTATCTGCCCATCGATGCTGAGATGAATCCGTTCTTAGGACTTCGCGCCATCAGACTTTGCTTTAAACATGTGGATTTATTTAAAGCGCAGATTAGGGCGCTATTAAGAGCGAGTGCTCATGGTGACGTTCAAATCATGCTACCGATGATCGGTAACGTAAACGAGATTTTAGAGGCGAAAGCCATCATCAACGCATGTAAGGCTGAACTCGAATCAGAGGGACTTGCATTTAATGCTGAGATTCCGGTGGGCATCATGATCGAAATTCCATCTGCTGCGATCGTTGCAGATCAACTGGCGAGGGAAGTGGACTTTTTCAGTATTGGTACCAATGACCTCATCCAGTACACGTTGGCAGTCGACCGCATGAACGCAAATATCTCACACCTCTATGATCCTATGAATCCCGCGGTATTAAGACTGATTAAAATGTCCATCGACGCCGCGCATGAGGCGGGGATCTGGTGTGGCATGTGTGGTGAAATGGCGGGGGACCTGCGCGCCACAGAGACCTTACTTGAAATGGGACTCGACGAGTTCTCCATGTCGGGGTCATCGATTCTCGACATTAAAGCGGCGATAGCGATTTGGGTGGAGAAGTAACCGAGGGACTTTGGTCCCTACATCGTTCCGATTAGGCACTATATAGGCTAAGCGGGTTTTTCAGTTACCTCAAAAATGTTAAGATAAAGTAATCATTACAAAATGAAAATGAATTTGCTTATGGTTACTGGATTTGATGAGGAGCGATGTATGAAAAAAATAGAGTGGTTACTAAAAAAAGGATTAGTGATGTTGACGATCATAGCCATGGTTGGTGGTTCACCTGCTTTTGCTGATGATTGGTCGAGTAGATGGAACTGGAATTCTTCAGTAGAAACACCGACGGCAAATAAGAGCTCGCTGTACGAAATCGCCACAACGCATTCAAAAAAGGAGTTTCATAAAGACGGATTGATTACGAGAGAAGAGCTCTTCGTCATGCTCCATGAAATGTTAGTGGGATTTGATGAAAGTGATGCGACACTGGATCCGAAGGCGATTGATGCCGTAAATGCGATTCAAACGCGCTTTAAAGACGCTAACCAGTTGAGTCTATGGGCGATGAAACCCATCTATGTCATGATGACGGCAGGTATTATTAGTGAAACTGAGGGCGATGTATTAGATCCAAAAGCATATATCACCAGTGAAGAGGCGGTTGCTTATATTCAAATCGCTTACGATTATATGTGCGAGCGTGCAAAAGCATCCAGTGACCTTTCCAGTAATCTATGGCAGTATAACACCACCTCTAGAGGGGGTTATCGAAATGACCGTGAGTTCCTAACTCCTGAGCAGTTAATGGTTAAACTAGGTAATAATTCTGTTAAATATGCACTGGTATTTGGATCTGCTGAAGCGCCAAAGTATGCCACCGCTGAGATTGCGAAGGCAGCGATGACCATGGTGACAGTGGATGTCTGGGTGCTAACGGCATCGGGCTCAAAGGTGCCTGGAAAACGAAGCGTGATGGTAAATAAGGCCATCGCGGAAACCGTGAAACAGATTTTCAAAGAAATTTATGAAGGTCCTGAAAAGTATCCGATTAAGGATATCGGTGGCTATTCGTGGCGTCAGAGTCCTACATCAGAGCATCGCTGGGGACTTGCTATCGACATTAATGCAAACGAGAATTACATGATTCGAAAAGATGGGACGATCGTGGCAGGTTCGTTTTGGAAACCAGGCGAGAATCCATTTTCCATCAAACCGTATGGTGACGTGGTGACGGCTTTTAAAAAATATGGATTTTCATGGGGTGGCGATGCTTGGTCCATGAGTAACGACTATATGCATTTTTCGTTTTTAGGTGAATAAGTGTTGCTTTGTAAAAAGTAACCATTGTGACGGATTAATTGGCCACTATAGGGTATATTAAACTTATAAGAGTCGTATGAATAATAAACCCTATGGAGGAAAACATGAGCCAAATGATTAAAAATATCGATTTTTCAACCCCTTTAGAAATGGTTAATTTAGTTAATTACCAAGACGGCCAAGTGGTCAGCAGAACACTCGCCCAAAATAAGCATATGAACATGACGCTTTTCGCATTTGACCAAAACGAGGAAATCAGCTCACATGCATCGCATGGTGATGCCATGGTCTATATACTGGATGGCGTTTCTGAAATCACGATAGGTGAAGACGTCTTTAATGTTAAGGCTGGAGAAACCATCGTAATGCCAGCAGGTGTTCCACATGCACTTTTAGCAAAAGAAAGATTTAAAATGCTCTTAATCGTCGTTTTTCCACCAGCGAACGTGGTGAACTTCTAGTAAAGTGCTCGTAATATTAAAAAAGTCCTAGTGAAGCAATCCACTTCATTAGGGCTTTTTTCGTGGTTGTAATGTTATAACAAATATTTGAAGTTAAAAGGGTTGATTTTTATAACGAAGTTTTGTTAAATTAGTGTAATATGGTATATAGAAGAACTATGTGCACTTAACATAAAAGCGCATTATTTAGGAGGATATCATGACTGAGATGAGTTGTCGTGAAATGACGATTGAAAAATACCATAAAGCATTGTTGGAAGGAACGATAACGTGCAAGGCATTAACGCAGTACTACTTGGATCGTATCGCAACATTTGATGATCAAATTAAGGCTGTGATCATGATCAACCCAAATGCCCTTGAAGAAGCAGAAAAAATGGATTTGCTATTAAAAGAGAAAGGGCTCATCGGTCCGCTACATGGTGTACCTGTGCTGGTCAAAGACAACTTTGAAACAGCAGGCATGGAAACCACAGCGGGAAGCATGACACTCAAAGGTTTTATTCCAGAGAAGGATGCATTTATTTTAGATAAAATTCTAAAATCGGGTGGAATCGTCGTGGCGAAAGCAAATCTACACGAATTTGCCATCTGGGGAGAAACGGTCAGCTCTGTTTTAGGACAATCCTATAACCCTTACGACCTCACCAGAACGCCAGGTGGATCAAGTGGCGGAACAGGCGCTGGCATGGCGGCAGATTATGCGTTACTGGGACTTGGAACAGACACCATCAACTCGGTTCGCTCACCGGCATCTGCTAACAACTTAGTTGGCATCCGACCTACCTTAGGACTCTTAAGCCGCAGTGGCATCGTGCCTTATTCTTATACACAGGATACAGCAGGGCCACTCACGCGTACTGTTGCAGATGCAGCGATTGCGCTGGAAATTATGAAAGGCTACGATCCAGAAGACCCGATTACCAAAGGACAAAATGATTATAAAATCGACGATTATACGAAGCACCTTGATCCAAATGGTTTAAGTGGAAAGCGCATTGGCATTTTAAAATCACTATTTGGCGCTGAAGCGTGGCATGATTCAACCAACCGCGCTGTAAATCACGCTATCGAAAAGATGAAGCATGCTGGGGCTGAAATTATCTACTTGGAGGATGCCATCGACACAGGCCATCTGGTAAAAGAAGTCAGTGTTCATCTACACGATTTTAAGGACCATCTCAATCAGTATTTACAGACACTGCCAGCGCATATGCCATATCGTGATATGCAAGCTATTTATGATAGTGGTTTAACACATCCAGGCGTGAGATCAAATATCGAAGAAGCGCTGACATTGTCAACATCAACTGAGGCTTACCAAAAAAGAATCGCCTCTCAAGAAGACGTGAGAAATCATTTGGATGAAATCTTTAAGAGAGAAGGCATCGTAGCGATGGTTTATCCTCACCAAAAGCAGTTGGTGTGTAAGGCTGGGAGCTCACAGCTAGAGCGAAATGGCGTACTAAGCAGTGTGACGGGCTATCCATCCATCTGTGTACCAGCAGGTTTTTCTGAGCCAAGTGAGGAAGCGCCGATAGGTGTGCCGATAGGGCTTGAAATTTTAGGGCGTCCTTTCACTGAAGAGACGTTAATTGAAATCGCTTTTGGGTATGAGTCCATAGAAGCGGTGCGTATGATACCGAGAGGGTTTTAGCAGGATAAATAAGGGGAGGTTTTATGCTGATATTAGGTGTGGTTTGTGCATCATTGTTTTGGATTGGCGTACTAGTGTTCATCAATAGGCGTCAGAGGAAGGATGATGGGGCTTTAAAAGTGTTACTGGAGAAATATGCACAGGGAAATTTCTTAGCTGAATGCGATCAGAAATTGGTTAGTGGAAGAAGTCGTGAACTTGAATCAGCGATCATGAAGCTTCAAAAGACCATGAAGGATTGGCTTTTTAACATGCTACAGTCAGAGCTGGACCTTGCAAAGCAATCTCATATGCTACAGTCAAATTCAGATGATTCACTCAAGCATATGACGATGATCGAGGAGCAAATTCGCACCATCAAGCATCACTCGCACGATATCGCCGGGGCATCCATGGAGAACGCGTCTGTTTCAGAGGAGCTTCAAAGTGCAAACGATCAAATGGCCAATGACAGTCAGGATTATATGCAAGTGACTGAAGAAACGCTAAGAACGATCCAAACAGGTCGTAGCACGATTTTAGAAGCACTAGACGGCATCGATGTGATTTCCGATAAGCTATCGAATGCCATGAATCAAGTCATTCAGCTTGAACAATTGTTTGAAATGATTCAAAACATGACGTCAGGCATTACTAAAATTTCAGAGCAGACCAATCTTCTAGCGCTTAATGCTTCCATCGAATCCGCGCGTGCTGGTGAAGCGGGTAGAGGTTTTGCTGTCGTTGCTAACGAAGTAACGAAGCTAGCTGATGAAAGCTCAAGGCTTGCCACGGATATTCAAGGACGCATCCGCGAGGTTGCGCTTTCCATGGGATCTGTGGTTAATGAAATCAACGCCAGTGTGGAGACGACCACAGCACTTAAAAATGCGAACACTCAAGCGGTCGAAAATCTTAATGACATGGTGAAAGGTGCCGAAGGCATGCTTTCATTTATCAAAAATATAACGCTGAGCATCAACGAGCAATTACTGGCGACAGAAACACTCGCCAGCAACGTGGACAAACTGGCTGGTATCGCTGCCGAGTCTGAACGCGCCACAGAAGAAGCGGGAAGAGATGTAGAAGTTCATCGTCATAAAACGCGGGATAATGCAGTGCTCGCGCAGACGATCAAAGGCGTATCGAACAAGCTTAACGCTTTCGTTAAGAAGTTTGATGATGCTTTAAATGTGGAGTTGTTTGAAACCGGCGAACATTTAGCAGCGATTATGAAGGGCAAAAAAATCGATAACGCCTTTTTAGTGGAATTTTCTAAACAGACGGGGATTTCTGAGTTCTACATCACCAACGGGAAGGGTGTCACCGTTTTATCTAATAACCCCATGGGGATTGGATTCACCATTGAGGATAATCCTGAAACACAAGCCTATCCATTTTATGCTATCTTAAAAAATCCTAAGCATCGCGTCGCGCAAGCCATGATGGTCCGTGACATCGATGGCAAGGTGTTCAAATTCGTCGGTCTTGCTAGGACTGATGAGCCAGGCATCATTCAAATGGGATTGAGTTTAGATGATATCAGTAAGTTTAGAGGTCGATACGCAAGTCATAGATAATTCAGGAGGAATTATGAATGAGATGCAGCAAATCGGTAAATCACCACTGAGAAAAGAAGGCCCGGATAAAGTAAGGGGCAGTATTCGTTATGCAAACGATGATCACTCTGCGCACATGCTACATGGCGCTTTAAAAACGAGCCCACATGCTTATGCGCGCATCATTAAAATCGATTATTCTGAAGCACTAAAACAACCGGGCGTAAAAGCCGTTATAACGGGAGAGGATTTTAATCAAAATCTTGGTCTCTATTTATGTGACAAACCACCCATCGCGAGAGAGGTGGTTCGTTATTATGGTGAAGTCGTAGCAGCCGTCGTGGCGAGCACGTATCGTCAAGCCTGTAAAGCCCGTGATCTCATTAAGGTTGAGTATGAAGTATTAAAACCTGTATTATCACCGGTAGAAGCATTAGCAGAGGGTGCACCCGTTATTCATGAGCACATGGCAGATTACAGTCATATTCCGCCCATCCATCCAGAGCCAGGCACGAATATCGCCAATCGTACGCGCATCAGAAAAGGCGATATCGAAGTTGGTTTTAAAAATGCGACGCATATCATCGAAACGGAGGTTCATATTCCACCAGGTGATCACGTGGCCATGGAACCACGCATCGCCATCGCAGAAATTAAATCGTCAGGTGATATCTTGATTACCTCCAGTACACAAGCGCCATTTGTAGTGAAGGGACTTATGAGCACCTTTTTTAAAATCGATCCTGGCAAACTCGTGGTTAAAGCACCACTGGTGGGCGGTGGATTTGGTGGTAAAGCGGGCATCCAGCTGGAGGGACTCGCCTATATCCTCTCTAAAAAAGTGGGTGGACGAACCGTTAAGCTAGTAAATAGCAGGGAAGAGGATTTGGTAACGTCTCCAGGGCACATCGGTTTATCGGCAAAAGTGAAGATGGGTGCCGATGCTGAAGGGAAGCTAACGGCTATGGACCTTTACTATGCCTTTAATAGTGGTGGCTATGCAGATTATGCTGTCAATGTAAGTCGTGCGGCTGCCATTTCATGTACGGGACCTTACCGCGTTGATAATGTCTCATGTGATTCGCTTTGTGTTTATACGAATCTACCATTTGCAACCGCATATAGGGGATTTGGTCATATAGAAATGGGCTTCGCCATAGAGAGTGGGATGGAGCTATTAGCTAAATCGCTAAACATGGACCCAGCTATGTTTAGGCGGATTAACGCCATTAAACCTGGAGATACGACGCCAGGGCAAAGTAAGCTCAACAGGAGTACGGGTGATCTAGAAACCTGTTTACTACGCGTAGAAGCGCTCCTAGGTGGCAATATCGGTGAAGTTATCAAACTTGATGAGCACCGCGTCCTCACTAAAGGTATCAGTGGCCTATGGAAAGCGCCGGCTATGCCGACGAATACCGATGCAGGTGCCATCGTCACCTTTAACGCCGATGGAAGCGTAAACGTGCACACAGGTGTGGTGGAAATCGGTCAGGGAACGAAAACGGGACTCACTCAAATTGCGGCAGAGATGTTTAAGCTACCTCTAGATAAAATTCACGTTGAGCTTGAAGTCAATACGCGAATCTCACCTAGTGATTGGGCGACAGCTGCCAGTAGAGGACTCATGATGGCAGGCGTCGCTTTGATTGAAGCTTGTGAAGACGCGATTGCTCAGTTTAAACAAACGGCATCTGAGGTATTACGAGTACCACCGCGTGATCTCGTCGTGGCTGATGGACGCGTGTTTGTGGAGGATGAACCGGAGCATGGCCTATCCATGTCACAGATCGCACTAGGCTATGTGTATCCAAACGGCAATGCCATTAGAGGACAGGTGATCGGCGTGGGCAAATATATCGCAAAAGGACTCACCGATATTGATTCGCTCACTGGCGAAGGACATCCTGATTTAGAATGGACTTTGGGTGCTGAAGGTGTGGAAATTGAAGTGGATCTGAGAACCTATCACTATAAAATAAACAAGGCTGTTTGTTGTATTGACGTGGGGAAGGTTGTGAATCCCGAGATGGCCCGAGGTCAAATCATCGGCGGGATGGCCATGGGTATCGGGTATACCGTTTTTGAAGGTTTTAAATGGAACACCCGAGGACAAATCAGCAACGACAGTCTTCGCGATTATAAAATCATGCGGATGACAGAAGCCCCAAAATATGAAGTGGAGTTCTTAGAGTCGCCTCAGTATGATGGTCCATTCGGTGCCAGAGGACTTGGTGAACAGTCGGTCATCGGTATGCCAGGCGCTATCGCCAATGCATTATCGCGCGTAGCAGGTAACACAGTCAGTCAAATCCCCATAACACCAGAACGCCTTTGGAAAAAAGCGCAGGAGGTCAAACGATGATTATAACAGCGGATTTAGTCTACTATAAACCTGAATCGGTAGAAGAGCTTAGTCAGTGTGTGACAGCGTTGACCGAAAAAGGTGATAGGTTTACTTATTATTCTGGAGGTACTGAAATTGTATCTGCGCTTCGCCAAAACAAATTACAAACCAATGCATTGATCGATATAAAGGGCATACATGAGTTGACACAGGTCACTGAAATGAGCGATGAATATATCATCGGTGCTGCTGTCCCGCTTAATGTCATTATCGATCAGATGCCTGAAAGCTTACTTGCTAGAGTCTGTGCGAAAATAGCTGACCGTACGATTCGTAACGTTTTGACCATCGGTGGTAATCTATGTGGCAGATTACCTTACAGGGAAGCCGTATTGCCTTTAATCGGAATGGACGCTGAAGTTGTTCTTCTTCAAAATGGGCAGCGCATCAGAAAAAAACTTAGCGAAGTTTTTGATAAACGTATGCTCTTAACGAATAACGCATTGCTTTATCAGATCGTACTCCCGAAACGTCATCCTAAATGGGCTTTCCACAAACGGTTTACTGAATCCATCGGCGTAGATTATCCCACTGTTCACTTGGTGGTGATGGCAAACGACGAAATCGTTACAGTTGGACTGTCTGGTTTCGCCAGTTTCCCTGTATATACGACGATGCCGATTGCGAAGTTCAATTCGATTGGGCAGTTACCTGAGGCACTTATGGAAACTTTCAATGGTCAGGCAAAATCAGACGACCGTTGCTCTGCAGACTATAGAAACCATCTACTGAAAAGTGCACTAACTGAATGGCTGGAGGTGATCTCATGATCGTCATACACGGATTAAGTGAAGCGTTACTCCATGTAAATGGAGAAGAGTTCCCAGTTGTATTGCGACCAGGTGATACGCTGCTTAGAGTTTTGAGAGAGCAGGCGGGGGTCATGGGACCAAAAGGTGGCTGTGAAAATGGTGATTGTGGTGCGTGTACCGTGTTGATAGAGGGGATACCAGTTAAGTCATGCCTGGTATTGGCCGTCGAAGCCATCGGTAAGAAGGTGATCACAGTTGAAGGCCTTAAAGATACAGAAGTCCAAAAGGCCTATCACGAAATGGGCGGTTTTCAGTGCGGTTATTGCACGGCAGGGTTTATTATGAACACCTATGCACTTCTAGAATCCCATCCTGAAGCTGATGAATCAGTAAAAAATGATTGGTTAAGCAGTAATTTGTGCAGATGTACCGGTTACGAAGGCATCCAAAAGGCTGTAAACCTTGCACAAGAACGGATACAAAATAATCAATCGATTCGAAAATAAATCGCATGCCAAGAATCGGCTGAACCTATTAGTGCCTAGCACCAAATAAAATATTACGAAATGATAAATATTTAGTCTATTACAATAATGAGATTTCATATTACAAAAGTTTATAATATAATAAGAAGATGAAATGCAAACCGCGTTAGCGAGTGTTTCTCATGTTTAGGCATGGGTTCGCTAAAATAAAGAAATTAGGTTAACGGAGAAGAACAAAATAGGGGAGGGTTTTTATGGCAGTTAATGATCATGCAATCCAAGACGTTACCCAGTTAAGCAAGGGTAAATTTTTAACATTGGGGCTTCAACACACATTCACAATGTTCGGTGCAACAGTACTCGTTCCGATCATCACAGGTTTAAACGTATCGGCTTCATTATTCTTAGCAGGCGTTGGTACAATTCTTTTCCACTTGATCACTAAAGGTCAAGTACCTGCATTCTTAGGCTCTTCATTCGCATTTATCGCACCGATTTTAGCAGTTGCTGAAACACATGGTCTCGAGTATGCGCGTGGTGGTATCGTCGTAGCAGGTTTAATTTATTTGATTCTCGCTGCACTTATTAAAATTTTCGGTACTGAAAAAGTCGTCAAGTTTTTCCCACCAATTGTAACTGGTCCGATCATCATTGTTATCGGTCTTAAACTTGCGCCAACTGCAGTAAGCATGGCGTCCTCCGACTGGCTATTAGCAGTAATCGCATTCTGTGTGGTAACAGCGGTCAGCGTATTTGCAAAAGGGTTCTTACAAATCATTCCAGTTATCATTGGTTTGATTACGACTTACCTTATCGCTGTTGTACTCGGTAAAGTTGACTTTACTGCTGTTCAAGAAGCTGGTTGGGTGGGTATGCCTGGTTTCTCACTTGCAAAATTTAACCTTGAAGCCATCTTAGTTGTTGCGCCTATCGCACTTGCTACGATGGTTGAGCATATCGGTGACGTAATCGCCATCGGTGCAACTGTTAAAAAAGACTTCTTAAAATCACCAGGTCTCGTAAGAACATTAATGGGCGATGGTATCGCGACATCAGTTTCTGCGATGTTCGGTGGACCAGCAAATACTACTTATTCTGAGAATACAGGTGTACTTGCGCTTACTAAAGCATGGGATCCTAAAATCATGCAACTCGCTGCAGTATTTGCGATGTTACTTGGTGTTATCCCTAAACTCGGTTCATTAATTTCTACGATTCCAACAGCAATCATCGGCGGTATCTCAATCGTACTCTTCGGTATGATTGCATCGATCGGCGCTAGAACACTCGTTGAAAACCAAGTTGACTTTACAAAGTCTAGAAACCTTATTATCGCTGCTGTTATCCTTGTTTTAGGTTTAGGTGGCGCAGTACTTCCGATCACTATCGGCGCACTGTCACTTAGCCTTGAAGGTATGGCGCTTGCAGCAATCATTGGTATCTTATTAAACGTCGTATTACCAGAATAAAACAAACTTCCCGTTAACCCTCAGTGCCAGTAATTTATTACTGGCACTGTTTGTTTTTAAAACACAATGATTCGTTGATTAACTTCGGTTTTTATTGTATCCTAATAACAAAAAGAAACGTGAATATTTTACGGAAAATTAAGTATAATGTTATTAGGAGGTTGCCATGCAGAATAAGATGGGAGTTCAACTAAGTGAAGTCATCGCGCTCGATGTATTTAAGGGCTGCGAAGTGATCAGCGGATTTAATGGACTTAACCGTAGCGTAACGAAAGTAAACGTTATGGAAGTTCCAGACATTATGCCCTGGCTACAACCTGGAGAGTTTCTTATGACGACAGCGTATTCCATAAAGGACAATGTTGAGCGTTTAGGAGAAATGATTCCGAAGATGAACAGTATTGGCGTCGTGGGAATGGCGATTAAGATGAAACGCTATATCGAAGAGTTGCCTGCATCTGTTATCGAATTATCAAACAAATTGGGATTTCCCATTATTTCCATTCCTCAGGAGGTTTCGTTTAGCGATTTAATAACGGCGGTACTCACGACGATCGTAAACAATCAAGCCAGTTTACTCGTTCAAATCGACCAGTTTAATAATCGCCTTAAGGAAATCATGCTAAAAGGTGGTGACCTTCAAGAAATTGCCACCATGATCCATCAAGTGGTGGATGCACCTGTGGCAATTACGGAAGAACTGTTTAAAGAATATACCTTGGTATGTGAGCCTGGACTAGAGATTGCACTTACCGATTTGATCGAATCCATGCGTACGACAAAGCAAGGTAAATTTAAAAGGGTTTATCAGAGTCAAGGAATTGAAGCGTATACAGATGTCATCTTTGATATCGAAGTCAAACGATTGATGATTCCCATTTATTCAGGAGATGTCCTCTATGGACATGTAATTATCTGGAATATTGATGAGAAAGTAGCAGAAAAGACACTTTTTATGATTGAAGCAGCGGCGTCACTAATCGCCCTGCACTCTGCAAAAAAATTATCTATTTATGAAAATGAAAATAAACACAAAATTGAATTTATCGAGGAGCTCTTATCAGATCAAGAAAGTCATCGAATCAGGGCTATCGAAAAATTAAATTACTTCGAATTCAATAAAACGAAGGCCTATGGTGTGGTTTTAGCGAAAGTTCAAGACAACGCCACAGAAGTGCGAATGACGCCTAATAATTCACAGATTATTAAGCAAATGAACGCCAAATTGGTGAGTGTCGTCGAACGCATGCAGCGCTATCATAAAGGTGAACTGATCTACGGTAACAAAAGCGACCGCGTGATTTTTATGATCGGATTTGATCCATTTATGAACCAAGAGCTTGTAAAAGGTGAAATGATTCAGTTCACTAAAGATTTCGTCAACTTTGCCAAGTTAGAGGGATTAGAGTCTAAGCTACTGGTAGGTATGGGGCGAGTGTACAAAGAAATTCATTCACTCTATAAAAGTAGGCTTGAAGCAGAGCGGGCCATTCAAAAATTATCCCTTGGTAATCAAAAGGAACGCATGCTTCACTTTGACGATTTAGGCATCTATCGAATACTTTCAAATGAAACGATCCAACCAGAACTGGTCCAGTTTTTCATGGAAATTTTAGGAGATATCGTGAAGTATGACCGCGAAAAGGATGCGGAACTACTAAACACTCTAAAGATGTACTATAAATGTGGCTGTAACTTAAAAAAGGTCTCTGAAGAGATGTTTACGCATTACAACACCGTCATTTACCGTATGCAACGTATCAAAGAGATTGGCAATATTGACTTAAGTGATCAAAATGTGTCGCTAAATGTCCACATTGCACTAAAAATATTAGATGTTATTAAACTGGATGCCCAAAAGTAAGGAGAGCCTATGCACGTAAAAATGATTGCGTCAGACTTAAAAAATTATCTGACCGATTCAGCACCTTTTGAAGCAAGGGTGCATTCCATCTTCAAAGATGTGATCAATTTAATCGATCATCAAGGTGAACTTATCACTTTGATTTCTGAGAATAAAATGATGGCACCGATGACGTTGCAAGCTCCCTTCAACCGTTCAGTCGTTAAGAAAATGGTATCAGATGACATCGTTATGGTAACGGACAGCAAAATTTCTTTCAAACGTCTCAACTGGCAATTGGAGTTCATATCGGCAGACATATGGCAAGCGGATTTTGAGACCAGTGCTTTGAAATTCGATTCTCGTATCTTTATAGAATGTGCAGATATCATAAGAGAAGCGTTGCTGATAAATGGAGATAATGGTGGGTTATTGCCACTGATTAAAGTTCTCGAAAAACAGCTGCAGGTTGAACCCTCTCATATGAATCTTCCAAAAAATAACACGTATACAGAGTTTATTGAAGAAGTATTTATCACACTTGTTAATCACCTTAAAAATAAAGAGTATGAAATGCTATCGAACATTCTACCTAGATTTGTGGGTTTTGGTCCTGGGCTAACACCATCTTCGGATGATTTTTTAATGGGGATGATGATTACACTGTATCTGGAATCCACCATCAATAAGCAAGACCAAACACGAATTCGCGAAATGACAGAGCAAATATATAATTCCTGTATTTCTAAGACGACGACGGTCAGTGAAGCCATGCTTAAAAATGCTTCAAAGGGTAGAATCGCATCAGCACATCGAAACTTGATCGAAACCATTTATAGCGATTGTGGCGATCATGTGAGAGAAAAAGCAATTGCAGTAATCAATAATGGCGCATCTTCCGGTACTGATTTTCTGTTTGGCATTTATTGCGCACAGAGAATCCTATTGAGTCGAGCGTTTAATCGATAAGGAGGCTTTAAAAATGGTTCTTTATGACATCCGAAAAAATGCCTACTACGATTCAGTCACTTTGATGTTGATTTCTAAAGAAATCAAGCAAATTGAAGGTGTTACTGAAGTGCTCGTAGGAATGGGCACGGAGCTGAACAAGGAATTGTCATCAAATCTCGGACTCGGCGGTGAAGCGATTGACGGCTTATCACCAAACGATTTTTTTATCGCTGCTGAAGTTTCAGATGAACAAGTGATGGCAGAGGTGGTAGAGACGGTGGCTAGACTGTTGACGCAGAAAAAGGCGTCTGGGGATAGCGTGTACCGTCCAGTGACACTTAGCGCAGCAAAGGGAATGATTCCAGAGTTAAACCTTGCAGTTGTTTCAATTGCTGGACAGTATGCAGAGGATGAAGTGGATCGTTTGCTAGAAGAAAACATCCATGTCATGTTGTTTTCTGATAACGTGTCAGTTGAAGCCGAGAAAAAGTTAAAGCAGAAGGCAGTTGATAGAGGTCTCCTAATGATGGGACCAGACTGTGGTACGGCCATTATCAACGGTATCGCACTTGCATTTGCCAATGTGGTTAAACGAGGACCTATCGGTGTGATTGGTGCTTCAGGAACGGGTACACAAGAAGTGACATCTTTGATTGATCGCCTGGGGTCGGGGGTTTCTCAAGTCATCGGTACCGGTGGTAGAGACCTGAAGTCTGATATCGGTGGTTTGATGATGCTTCAATCATTTGATGCCCTTATCGCAGATCCTGAAACAAAAGTAATTGTTCTGATTTCTAAGCCACCAGCACCAGAAGTGGCAGAGAAGATTCTTAAAAAAGTAAGTGAAACTTCTAAACCGGTTGTTGTGGATTTTATCGGTGGCGATTTAGAAATGATTCGAAAAGCAGGTGCAATTGCATGTATCTCGCTGGAAGATACTGCTTATAAAGCTGTGGCTGCTGCAAACGGAAAATCAGCTGATGACTTCGCTGGATTTGAAATGAGTGATTCAGAGGTTTCTAAAATCGTGAGTCAGGCGATTTCACCATTAAAACCATCACAAAAATTCCTAAGAGGCCTATATACAGGTGGTACACTTGCTGACGAAGCCATGAAATTACTGGGTAACCAATTTGGTGGCATCTATTCAAACATCCCACTCTCTCCAGAGTATGAACTCGAAAATCTGAATGTAACTGGAAAACATACGTGTTTAGATCTCGGTGAAGACCAGTTTACGGTGGGAAGACCTCACCCGATGATCGATCCTTCTACTCGTACTGAAAGAATGCTTAAAGACATCGATGAAAGTACGGCTATCGTTCTCATGGACGTGGTTATCGGTTATGGCTCACATGAAAATCCTGCTGGGGAAGTGGCTGATTCTGTACGCAAGCTTAAAGCTAAAGTAGGTGCACCAGTGGTATACGTCGCATCGATCACAGGTACATCAGGCGATCCTCAAGGCTTTGAATCATCAAAGGAACAGCTTGAAGCGGAAGGCGTCATCGTAATGCCGTCTAATGCACAAGCCGTTCGACTCGTGGGTAAAATGATGCATGCCCTTGCACAGAAGGAGGCTTAAGATGAGTCGTATTAATGAACTTTTCAAACAAGACCTCAAAGTGGTTAACATGGGTCTGGAATCTTTTTATAATGACTTAAAGGCTCAAAAGGTTGAAACCATTCACATGAACTGGAGACCAAGAGCTGGTGGAAATCCAAAAATGCTAGCATTACTCAAGCGTTTAAATACTAAAAAGTAGAGGAGATGATCACGTGCAAGAGTTGATAAATAAGGCCAATGCTGAAGCTGTTGACAGAATTCAGAAGGCACAACCAAAAGTAGTTGGAATCGGTGTTGCATTAAATGATATACCTGGAATGACGAAAAAAACAATCCTTCATGCAGGCCCTCCAATTACATGGGATAGAATGAGCGGACCATTACGTGGCGCAATCATCGGTGGTTTAATTTATGAAGGCCTCGCAGCTGACGAAGCTGAAGCGATTAAATTGGCTACATCAGGAGAAATCACATTTGATTCATGCCACCATCATAATGCGGTAGGTCCTATGGCCGGCGTCGTTACGGCGAGCATGCCAGTGTGGATCGTGGAAAACGAAACCTTCGGAAACAGAACATACTGTACATTAAACGAAGGCTTAGGAAAAGTGTTAAGATTT